>ERZ1029884.15-NODE-15-length-59094-cov-206.799658_pt1 | contig 59094 bp, 46 predicted proteins | sample MGYA00519233_ERZ1029884 | MGnify/ENA primary metagenome ERZ1029884 (study PRJEB33666, sample SAMEA4610931) | skin metagenome | biome: Human-associated habitat; feature: Malodor aspect; material: skin | place: Philippines | collected 2015-08 ...
GACAACGTAAGTGGTGAGGGCTTAGGCTCTAACCCAGTTGTCGCTGAAGCAGGAAACTCCCTCGGTGACGAGGGAGTCCCCCGCCTTTAGGCGTGGGGAGAGGTCAAGAAAACAGAAAGGTGAAAACGAGGATGTCTACAGCTTCTCCTTTGCGACAGAGCCGCGGGGCAAAGAAGGGTCGCCGCAGAAAGAGCGGTATTCGTCGGTTTTTCCGGGTTCTCGGAATCGGCATTGCGGTCGCGTTCATCCTTGGAGTCTTGTCGCTTGCGGCAATCCTCGTCGCCCCTGACAAGACCCTCGGCACTGTTGTCCGCGTCGCCTCCGACGGACCGGCACCGAACAGCGACGAGATCCTCTCTGGAAAGATGCCGGAGATGTCAACGATGTACGACGGCGACGGGAACGTGCTCGCGAACTTCTATGACCAGAGAAGGACGGAAGTAAAGTCGTACGAGATGTCGCAGAACATCAGAAACGCAGTGGTCTCCATCGAGGACAGGCGGTTCTACGAGCACGAGGGAGTGGACTGGAAGGGTATTTTCCGCGCGCTGACGGTCAACCTCCGCTCGGGCCAGGTCGAGGAAGGTGCATCAACGCTTACCCAACAGTACGTCAAGAACTACACGACCGTGATCACGGCGACCAATGAAGAGGAGGCTGCGGCGGCCACTGAGCAAACCGTAGCCAGGAAACTCACCGAGATCACCACCGCAATGTCTATCTCCGACCAGATCTCTCGTGAGGAAATCCTCACCAGGTACCTCAATCTGGTGTTCTTTGGTCATGGCGCGTACGGCGTCGAGGAGGCGGCATGGACGTATTTCAACGTTCCGTCATCGGAATTGAATGTCCCACAGTCCGCGCTGCTTGCAGGTATGGTTCAAGGACCAAGCCTGTTCGACCCGTGGCAGAACCCGGAGGGGGCACTGAACAGGCGAGATGACGTTATCGCGGCAATGCTGTCTACCGGCGCTATCAATCAGCAAGAGGCGGACGCTGCATGGGCCGCTCCGCTGGGGGTGCTCCCCTCTCCGAATCAGAGGGACAACGGCTGCATCGGAGCCGGAAATAGGGGGTTCTTCTGCGACTATGCGGTTGAGTACCTCGCCTCGACGGGGATCGACCAGCGCGCGATTAACACCGCTGGGCTAACCATTACCACCTCGCTCGACCCGAGGGTGCAGCAAATCGCGGATAACAATGTAAAGAAGTACGTCAATCCCGCAACGGAAGGCGTAGCGGGTGTCATGTCGATTATCAAGCCTGGCCAGGAAAGCCACGAGGTTAGGGCGATCTCTTCATCAAGGGATTACGGCTTCGCAGACCATCAAACAGTTCTTCCGCTCCCCACTACGAACCTCGGAACGGGTGCCGGCTCGGTGTTTAAGGTGTTCACTGCGGTTGCCGCGCTGGAAAATGGAGTCAGCTCCGGAGCTACACTTCGGGTTCCTCCGACTTATGAATCAACGAGTCTCGGCGCCGGCCACCAGCCGGGGTGTAATCCGAACCACTATTGCGTTTCGAATGTCGGCGCGTTCCCCGCTACGATGACGTTTCGGGATGCCATGGCGCAGTCTCCAAACACTCCGTTTGTCATGCTCGCTGAGTCGATTGGCAACGACAAGATTGTTGATGCAGCGGTAAGGCTGGGCATGCGAAGCTACGACCGTGGAGACAACAAGATTGCTGATCAGATGAGGGGATCTGGTTCGTTTACCCTCGGCCCTACTCCGGTAAGCAGTATTGAGATGTCCAATGTGGCGGCCACTCTCGCCTCTGGTGGAAAGTGGTGTCCAGCAAGTCCTATTCGAGAGGTAAAGAACCACCGCGGCGAAGACGTGTCCGTCAAGCACGAGCAGTGCGAGCAGGTGGTGTCCCCGGAGATTGCAAGCGCGATGAACTACCTCCTTGGAGGAGACCACGTCAACGGCACTGCGTCGAAGGCCGCACAGCGGCACAACTGGCGCTCGGACATGGCCGGCAAGACAGGAACAACGGACAATAACCAGTCGGCTTCGTTCTTCGGCTACGTCGATCAGTTGGCAGCAAGCACGTACATCTTCAATGACCGCGGCCAAACTCAGGCGCTGTGTACAAACCCGGTTCGACAGTGCGGAGAGAAGGGCAATCTGTTCGGCGGAAACGAGCCGGCAGACATGTGGTTCAACACGATGAATGTCATCTTTGGGGACTCTTTGCGAACGACCCTTGGTGCCCAACAACAAGAGCCGACGCAGGAGCAGTCGCAGGCTCCTGCGCAGAGGCAGAATCCACAGGCGGGAGGGTCACAGAATAGCCAGTCGCAACAAGATCGAGGCAGAGGCGAAGTCGCTACCCCACAGCAGGGTGCCGGAGGCGGGACAACCCAGAGTTCGAATGGGGGAGGAGGGTTCAGTTCTTACGCCCAATCAACGGTTGACGTTCCGGGTGTCGGAGAGGTTATCGTTCCGAATGGCATGACCCCCGAGGAGGTTCTTGGCCTGTTCGGATACTAGGCCGAGAACACGCTGCTATTTTGAGTGTATGGCGTGTATTCTTGCCTCAAAGGGAGATACCCTTTGTCACATTGGACAACTGTTGTAACGAAAAGGAGCCACATCATGGCACTTCCTACTCTGAGTGATGCAGACCGCAAGAAGGCACTTGCCAAGGCGCAGGAGTCTCGCAAGAAGGCTGCTGAAGCCAAAGCCAACATCGCGGCCGGAAAACTTCGATTTGACGAGATTTCCGAGATCAAGGAGGGTCCTGTCTCCAAGCTGAAGGTGTACGACATCCTCCGCTCCTACCCAGGCATTGGCTCCGAGCGAGCCAAGGCAATCATGGCTGACCTTGGAATCGTTGAAAACCGCCGAATTCGCGGCATCGGCTCCAACCAGAAGGCTGGCCTGGCCGAGATCCTCGGTGAGCGCGAAGCCCACCTGGACGCTACCAAGGGCTGGAAGAAGAAGTCCAAGAAGTAGGTTTACCCCTCACGCTCATAAGGCTCGGTCGAAAGACCGGGCCTTATTGCTATGATTGGGCAATGAATACGAGGCTCGAACAGGCAGTGAATGTGCTCTCCGTACTCAAGCCATGGTGGGGGGTGTACCTGGCGAAGATGGAGTTTATCGAGTTCGATGCCGGGACTGACATGAACGGCGACTACACCTCGATGTGCTGGTTGTCAGATGACATGCAGATGTACTACGACAGGTCGTGGGTGAACTCGGCGAAGATCATGGACATTGCCGTTGACCTGGAAAGGCAGATTCAGTACAAAATCCGCGGTGGGAAAAGCCGTCTTGTCATGCTTAGTGAGGGACAAAGAGAGGAGCTCCTCGGTGTGTCCATGGCCATGGAGGTCTCCTCGTCTATGAACGCGGACTACACGTCGATGATGGAAAGTGGATCTCTTGAGAATGCCATCATGCTTACGGGGAATGTGGATGCAGAGTCGATGGCGTCTTCGATGAGGTCTTTGGGGGAGACGTGGCCGGCGTTCGACAAGGAGGTGTTCCTTCCGAGCGAATTTGGCTTTCCGGAGGAGCTTTCGGCGGAAGACTATGCCGATCTAATCCTGTCCAGCAGGGAGGAGGAGCAGGAAGACATCCAGAGCGACAAGTCATCCGGGGGAGACGAGGACGGCGGGTCTGGAGAGGACGAGAAAAAGTGGTCTTCTCTTTCTGAAGAAAGTGGTAGCGATGAGCAGGGCGACAATGACGGTGCCCATGTCGATGAAGACCGAAGCAGCACTCCCGATTCGGATGACGAGTCGGAAGACGCGGCTGACCCCGAATCGGATGAGCGTAGCGAGTTAGACGAGACCCGTGACGAAGGCGCCAAAGAGAGCGCCGGAGATGAGTCAGATGAGGTACCCAATGATGACACCGGAGAGCGTCCCGAAAATGAACCAAAAAGCACCGATGACACCGACGCCACTAACCGGGAAAAGGAAGGGTCAGAAGACGCTCGGGAAGAGGATGCCGGTGATGACGGAGCAGAAGGCTCCGAAACAGGTGATGCTGGAGATCGCGACTCTGGCGGCGAGACAACAGATGAGGGTAACGACAAAGGGGAGACTGGCGAAGGAGAGTCATACTCTCCTGGGGATGACCGAGGTGCCGAGGAGGGAGCAGGGGGCGACACCGACGACGAACCGGATGATGAACCTCTTTTCGAGATTGTCGAGGAGGGAGTTGATGGAATTGAAAGCGTCGGTGGGTCCTCTGGGGAGCAAGGTGACTCGCGGTCTGAAGACTTCGTCTCTCAGGAGGGAGGGGAGCCTGGCTCATCTAGTGCCGCCGACTTGGTAAGCGACCAAATTAACTCAAGTCCCCGGTCTTCCTGGATGGCTCGAGGGGAGCTCGATAGCGAGGCTCCTGTCGGTGCAGAGGAGAAAGAGGACGGTGGCCTCGATGCCAGGGAGATCCAGGAGCTGGAAAAGGAGTTCGCCTACGAAGTGCTCAACGCTAAAGACCAGGTGGCGACCGGCCAGAGGTCGCTCGATGGCGCAAGCGAAACGCTCGTTGACTGGGCTGGCTACATCGCGAGAAGAACTGGCGTGAATTGGCAGAACCAGTTCAGCGAGATCGCCAACGACACTGTCACGGCAGTGAAGTCCATGGGAATGACAGACCTTAGCATTCAAAAGCGGAATCCAAATCAGCCGCAGATAGGACCGATCATGTTAGGTCTTGAGGGGTATGACCCGAAGGGGTTTATCCTCGTTGACGTGTCAGGGTCGATGGAGCCGTTTTTGAGTTTGGTGCTAGATTCCGTCAGCGAAATTGTCGAGACGGCGTTCGCATCGACTTCCGTTCCGTTGACGTGGGTTGCCGCCGACACGAGTGTCGTAGATGTTGGGGAGGCGCGAACTCCGGAGTCTGTGTACAAGTCTGTGCGCCGATTCGGAGGAGGAACTAATTTTGCCCACGTCATCGAGGATCTCGTTGACGGGAACCTGTCCTGGAACGGAGAGGTTCTTCCCAGCCCGGACATTTTGTTCATCATCTCTGATGGGATGTTTGACTGGCCCTGGAAAGAAGAGCAAGAACCCCCGATGGGAACCAATATTGTGTTCGTCCAAACCGGGGGTATGAGCAAAAGCGATATGCGCAAGTGGGGTATTCCAGCATGGGCCACAAGCAAGATGGTTGTGGTCGCTGCTTCGGATGACTCGGCGATCTAGATTGCGGAGGCGAGTTCTTCTTCGAAGTTGTCGTCGAAGGAGATGTCCTCATCGGACGTCGCGCCGGAGGTGATGTTCTCCCAAATTCGAGTCATAACGTTATTGCAGGTGAAGTACGCAACGCTTCGCGCTTGAGACACGGCAGACTGGCTCGTCGGGACTCTACCGAGCACCTTAGAGACGGCCTTCTCGATAAAGTTTGCTCGCTCAACCTCCTCGCGAGATAGTGCGACCATCTCAGCGATGTCTCCCCATGCCACGTAGTCCGATGCGTTGTACATCTTCCCGCGGAGCGTGGCGGCTGGGCAGCTCTTGAGTGCCTCGATTGCCAAGGCAGCAAAGTCATCGTCAGACTCCGGGAGGTTGTCGTCTCCTCCGCCCGGTTTCTTGAACGACATGATAGCTGCGTGAACCGCTCTTTCCAGTCCGTTGCGACGCTGCTCCGACCATGTGTTCCATTCGGCCGGAAGATTGAACTCGTCGACGGTATTCTCATCCTCGTCGTAGATGCTGTAGTCATCCATGAGATCGTAGTTTTCTTGGGCTTCCTCTGCCACCTCATTGATGGGCGGAACATCGTAGATGTCTCCCTCCAAGAAGTCGCTTCCCGAGTCTTGGACGAAGTACTCGGTGCCGGGGGTGTTGTTGATCACTGGTGCAGTCATTGTGGTGGGTCCTCTCTGTATGCGTCCCCTCGGGAACTTGTTCGATTGCAGCGCTAACGTTATCGACCTAGATCGTATTTGTCAACATCTCTGTGTAGTATCAGTCCGAAAGCACTGTTTAGCGAAGCATATTCGAAGTCGGGAATTGCCGAGGGATGCTGCTACGAGTGTATTTCTTTCCTGGCCTCCCCTCTGCTTTGGTAGCATTCGAAGAGCAAGAGTTTCACATACCCCTACATGCAGAGGAGAGCCACATGGCTACCTTGGTTGATACACGAGTGCTATCGCACGCAGCACGATCTATCGCGGCGGTGGCGGAGAAGGACATCCCCGTTCGAGCCACTGGAGTTCGGGCTCCGTGGGGCGACGAACCAGGCGACAAGGATTCCATTGCGCTTATCGTCAGCGCACCGGGTCTTACCGCGACGGCGCGTGTTCCGCTCGAGGGCGGAACACTCGATGATGACATCGAGCTCGGCCTCGACGGCATCAAGAAGCTTGGTGCAGCCGCCGAAGAGATCGTGAAGTTCGTCAAGGCAAAGCACAAGGAAGACAAGGTCGAAGAGGACGGCGCGGAGAATGACTACCTCGCGACGATTGAATTCGATGACCGCGACAACCGCATTTACATCTACCCGACGATCCCGGCGACGAGCGGAACTATCATCGGGTACCGCATCCTGGATGACGAGTCTAAGGTGGACAAGGGCCACGTCAATACGATCCTCAACACGAAGGGTCGCACGAAGGTCGTGGACGAGCACGGAAATGAACTGACCTCCGGTGCCTTGATCCTGCTCAACCCGAGCGTCCTCGACAAGCTCGTGAAGGTGAGCAAGGTGCAGAGCCGAGCCTCGATCCAGTTCTACGTCAACGAGCACAAGGCCGGCCAGATGCGCGCTTCCATTGGCAACGATGACGAGGTGGCCGGTACTGCCCTCGTGTCCATGGTTGTTTTCCCGGAGAAGTGGTCCGAAGACAAGGACACCTCCGATCCGGACAACGTCGTTGATTTTGGTGCCTAATCGAGAAGGAGAACATCAGCATGTCTAACACGAAGAAGAATCCGATTTCGTCTGGTGGTTCTAGGAAGGCGTGGGTCATCGCCTCGGTGGTCGCCGCGGTGGTCGTTGCGGCAATTGTCGCAATCGTGTTCCTGCGACCGTCGAGCTCGGAGCGTCTCGCCCAGGAGGCCGATTTCTCTCACTTCGATGGTATCGAGGTTGCATTTGCTGACCAGGACTCCACTGGGGAAACCCCAGGAACTATCACCTTCCAGAAGGAGGGTGGCGCGGAAGAGGGAGCCGGCGTCGTCAACCTTGCTGAGGACCCGTATTGCTCGTACTGTGCTGATCTCAACAAAGCGTCCGCCGAGTCTGCGCTTGCGAAGATGAAAGACGGCAAGTTGGTTATGAAGATCCACCTTGCCTCGGTCACGGACGACAACTCCAAGGACAATGGGCCGTCTCGCACAGCTATTGCGGCTATCGTGTCTGCCGCTCGCGCCGGCGACGCTTCGACCGCGTGGGGAATTCTTGAGACGAACTACAGGGATGCGGACAAGACCTACACGATGTCGCTTTCCGACTATCGCGACTTTGCATCGTCCGTCACCGACAACGCTGAGACCCTGTCCCTCATGGAGGACGAACAGGCTAGGTACGATGACGCGAAGTTTGTGTGGGAAAGCACGCACAAGTACCTCAAGGACAACGCCGGCGAGGTAAGCACTCCGACCCTCCTCGACGGAGATAACAACAAGGTCGAGAGCCTTGACACCAATTCCGACTCCTGGGTGTACGCAGTTTCCGCACCCTAAGAAGTCCGACTTCGGCAAGATTTGGCACCGCCCCTACACCAGGGTCGGTGCCTATTTTGTTTGGTGTCGGAGGGCACATTTCCTTTGTCTGGAACGTGTGCCGTGGGCTATTATTGGGTAACCACAAACGTTATGTAAGAAGGGGAAACATGCCTAACGAACAGGATGTGTCTGGCGCGATGAAGCTCGTGTCGAAGTTTGGTGACGGCGTGTGGTTTAACGACCCTCCTTCTCCGAACCTCGACAAAGAAGTTCTCCTCATGGACGAGGTGTCCGTGTACAAAGAGGGGTCATCCAAATTTAGAGTCCCTGCTGGCAGGAAGTTCTTCGAGGTGAGGAGAAAAGAGTACCAAGACGAGAAAACCCAGAAGAAGAAACCGCTTGCTAGGGTTCTGTGCTCGTCATCTCGCCAGGCGAAGGTTGCCATGGAGATGAGCGCCAGTGAGTTCGAATGGTGGGCTCTGCACGCTCCGGTAAAAATGTCGAAGCATGTTGATCTCACATTCAGCAACGGCGCGCTAACAGCCGACAGGTCAGTTACTTGCCAGGGCGTGTACTTCTGGGGTCTTTCTGATGAGTACGGGTCGTGGATTACCTCCATGTCAGCCTCGCTCGGACGTCCAATCGAATTGATTCGACTTCTTGACGAAGAGGAAATGCTCCTGGTTTTTTCTGTCCTGGAAAAGAACCTCTCTTCCTACCGAAGGGGGATCTCCACGGAAGAACTTTACCGCTCTGCTGCCCGCAGGCTCGCAGAGTACAGGACCCGAAGGGGAGTGGATGTGGAGATCCCGAGGTCGCTTTCTCGCCCCGCAGAGCCGAGTCGTCTTATCTTCTCTAGCGACTCGGAGATCTACGAGGAGATCAAAGAGCGTCGAGAGGAAGAAAGAAAGAGGAGGCTACTCGAGTCCTCGTTGCGAAACAAGCGGGACCCGGCTCCTGCGGAGACTCCCAAGAAGGAGGAGCCCGTACAGGAGAAAGTCGATCACACCTGGCTCGGCGGAGAGCCGAGCGATGAGACACTCGTCTCGCTCGACGCTTCGAATGACCCGTTGGACCTCGTCGCGAGGTTCGAGGAGGTAGAGAACAGGCGGCGCGAAGCCTTTCAGCTTCTCGAAGACCAGAATTACGGCATCGAGCCGGAGGCCGCCGACTTCGACCCGTTTTCCGACACGGAAACCGAAGCGGATTTCGACGCGAAAGACGCGGTGGAAGAGGACGTCACTGCCGACGAGGAGACTTCCGAATCGCATCTCGAAGCGAAGGACGGAACGGAGTCCCGTGACGAGTATGTAGGCGAAGAATCCTCCAGCGACGAAGTTGCTGTCGAAGACGAGACAACCACCCACGAAGAAGGAGACATCATGTCGAACCAACCCGAAATTACCCATGCGTTTGACCCGTCGGAGTTCAGGACGTGGTTCAACAAGTCGAAGTCCGGAAACCGCGTGTTCTCCGAAGAGAAGAATGCGTACGGCATTGCCACGTCGAACAAGCTGCGGCTCGCCATTGTGCCGCCATGGTGGAACGGCGACGAGAGAATCTCCTCCGCTGTAGAGGCCGCTAACGCCAAGGGACAGATCGCATTCACCCCCGCAAACGGGTACAAGGTTCACAAGGATCACGAAACCGTCTTGCGACCTGCTACTGCTAATTTGATGAGCACATCCCCGCTGTTTACCGCGGATGACACTGACATCTCAACGGTGAAGCACGCTTCTGTGCCGAATCTTGAGTCCCTTGCCCCGCTTGTCGCAATCATTATCGAGTTCCTGTCGTCGCAGAACAAGGATCTTTCCCCGGCTTCTGGACCGGCATACCTTGTCTTGGATGGAGAGAGGGGACCGGAGGTTATCAGCGTTGCCGACTGCGAAGACGGCGTGTGGGAGAACAAGGACGCGCGACTTGGCGTGAAGATCGACCTGGATGACGGAAGTTGGACTGCCTGGATTGGCGTTGACGAACGAGGTGACGCTGTCATGGTGACCGTGCCGTCTCGTTCTAGGCGAGTTCGCTCCAGCGTTCGCTCAAGCGGGCGAGACATCTTCGCGATGATGATTGAGCACACCAATCCAATGGACGGCAGTGGGCCGACGAGGGTTGACGGCCAGCCGATCCTCGGAGACGTTGATGCCTGCGTCGTTGTCCCAAGCGAGACATCGAGCGCTCTTGCACTTATGCTCGCAACGCACAACTTCCAGGATGACTTCCCGGAGTGGAATTATCGCGACGGAGATGACGTTTGGCTTTCCGCAACGGAGCCCGTCAGGAAGTTCGCCGAGAAGGATACGGTCGGAGTAAAGTCCGTCGCGAAGTCCGCGGCGAATATCGTGGCGACTGTCCGAGGCGAAGTTGAATTCTACCCGGAGAAACTCGGGCCGGCTTCCTGCTCGGTTCTCTACACCTTCCTTCGCCAGGCTGGATGGGAGTACATCGAAAGCCTCGAAGATGGCTTGACTGGTGCATTTGGCACAAACCCTGACCGCTCGGCAGATCTTACTGAATCCATGGACGAGAGGGAGAAGACCAGCATCGTAGACAGATTCACATGGGGAGACGGGATTGAATCTCCCGATGTCGATTCTTCCCACGAAAGCGAGCGCTCATCGGACGTCAGCGACAATGAAAATGACTCGCTTGACAGGGACTACGGAGAAGTTCTGTACGGGGAGAATGAGAATTTTGTCGAGGACTGGGCAACCAGGAACGACACTGCGCACCCGGATGACCTGTTCATCGGCGACGAGGACCGAACATCGGAGCCTGCAAAGAACCAGGGCGAAATCCGTGACGAACTCTACGCATTTGCAGATGCGATCAAGGGTGATGGACCGAGAACCGAATCTGACTACGACTACGTCATTGACATCGCTTCGGCTCTCGCCTCGGCGGCCGAAACGTTTTCTGCTGAGATGCTCCGCGCCAAGAAACTGAGATTCGGCAGCGAGTCGTAGTCTCCAATTGCGACCCCGTAGCGAAACGGCTCGGGGTCGCTTTGTATTTTCTAACGCCGTCCGTAAGCAACGTTGGCGAGATGCCGAAACCGCGGTGTCCCCATTGCCGACGGTTCGAGCTCGCGAGCGGGGAGGTTGTTCGCGCCGCGCGACATTTCGAGCACCGTTTCGATATTCGATGCGATAGCCAGCGCGTCTTTCACTCCTGCTGGGTGCGATGCTGCGAGGGCGGCTGCGTACACCTCTTCCATGATTACGTCTGACACGTCAGTGTGGTCATCGAACGCGCCGTACGACCATGCTGGAGCCTCTTTGCTTAGCATTTGGCCTGCAACCACCGCCCTGTCTACCGCCTCTCGGGCGGCATCAGAAGGAAGCGATGTCCTGTCGATTGCTGTTACCACGGAGCGCTCGCGCGACTCGCTTTCTCGAGACGGGGCGGATGCTGCAAACACGCACGCGCATGACGCGACGGTGAGGCTCGCAGCGAAGAACACACCGATTGCCGACCCGACGGACGTGCCGGGGGTAGTAAATAGGGCAACTATGGTGGCGGCTACCGAAAAAGAGGACGCTGCGATAGCCGATGCGCCTGCCGCTCCGGCATGACGATTCGGGGTCTCATGCCCCTCGACAAGCTCGATTCTGCTCCATGCGTCCCAGCCAGAGTTGGGGTCCGACTCTACCCTCACCGACCTTGTGTCCTGTTGCATATCTATCGTCCCTACTTTCGACTCTCCCCGCCTTGCTGACAAGGAAAATATGCCCTGAAATTAGGTGGAAGAAGTTACCATCTAGGGGACATTCTATTGCAATCGCGCTAAGTTAGGAGATCTCGCTGTGTCGAGTAGAAAGATTGGACGCATCGTAGCTACGGTGGGTGCCGCGGCGCTGACCGCAGTTTCTGCACCGCAGGCGTCCGCTATTGTTGAGGGTGTAAAAGCTTCGCCAACCGACGCGGCGGCCGCCACTGTCAGGATTTCTGCGACGGATCAAGCAGGCAAGGTGACATCATGCACGGGAACCATGCTTTCTCCAAATGCGTTCCTGACCGCAAAGCACTGCTTTGCGGAGGGCAGGGGAGAAATCAAGATTGACGCTCACGGATACGAGTGGACCGCTGGCGGAACCCACTCTGACACCGGCCAGGTTGTACACTCTCCGTCTGGACAAGGAGATGTTGCTCTCGTAACAACCGATACCATGGTTGGTGGGATCAGGCCTGTCAATAAGATTGCTGGAAACTACCCGGTGGAGGCGGATTACTTCACGTCCACCGGATGGGGCACCGGATCGAACCCTGGTGTTGCAGGATCACCGCTTAAGGAAGTCGGCGTTAAAGTGATCGATGTATTCGAGGTCAATGAGGACAAGGTAAGCCACGGCGGCGTGTCTATCAGGGCGTTCTACAACGGCGGATTGGTTCGCCGCGGAGATTCCGGTGGCCCGCTGATTTCCGCCGAAGGATTCCCCATTGGCGTGAGTTCGAACTACTACACCAATAAGCCTAATGCGAGCGAGAACTTTGAGAACCAAGGCGAGTTCTCCTCTTTGGTCCCCTCCTCTGACTGGCTCGTCTCCAAGGTCAACGCGGCCGCCAAGAACATGGGAGACTACGTTGATGTCTCCGGAGGAACCGTTTCCGATAACGAATCTGGCGGGCACGACATTACTGCCAAGGTAGCCAATCTTGGGTCGAATACACCTGGAGAGGTAACCCTCGCACTCACCTCGACAGAACAGGAAGATTCCGGAGAGTATAGCGCTATCGTTGATGGTGTCGAGTACGAGGTCAACGGGGAGACTGCCGACGGAACCCCGACGATTACAATTGACTTCCCGAAGGGGTCGAAGACGGTCAATGTCACGTTCAAGACGGACACCCCGTTTGGAACCGCTGGCACTTATCAGGTGTCCGCGTGGGCTGGCTCCGCGGGAGAGCAGCCAGTCGGCCTTATCAGCAAGGTGACATGCGACTCGGACATTGCCGACGGCGACAACTGTGCCACGGTTGATGGGAACGAAGCGGAAGATCCAAAGCCATACGAGGGTCTCAATAAGGTAGACATGAAGTTCTCCAAGGACCCCGTCCGCGGGTTCTTCAAGAACGAGGCTGCTGGTGACTACCCGACTTCCTCCACTGACGGTAGCGCTGTTGGAGACGGCGACGGCTCCGAGGACGTTGTTTCGCCCGAAGGTGGTACCCCGAATAACGAAGACACCACCTTGGCACCAAAGGAGGGTACAAACACGTCCTCAGACATGCCTCTGACTCCATCCACCCCCATTGCCGACCCTGTTGACGTCGCAGAGTTGGAGAGCGACGAAAGCGAAGTTCAAGTAGACGAAAACACTCTTCCGACTGGCCCGTCTATCAAGGTCGAGGATAACAGGTCAATTGCCCACCCCGAAGAGGGGCCGGCCACCGAAACAGAAGTCGTGTCGAGCGACGTCGAATCTGTCGTAAACCTCGCACTTGAGGCCGAGTCGGAAGGCAGCGAGCAGGCAAAGGGAGCTCAGCTTGCCTCTACTGGCGCTGACGGTGGGCTAGCATCTTCGCTGGCTGTGATCTCCGTGATTGCCGCTGGAGGAGCAGCATTTATCCGCCGAAAGAAGTAGATTCGCCAGAAGCGGAAAAGACCCCCTGCTAAACGGGAATGGCAGGGGGGTCTTTCGCTCTCTTAGTGGCTTTCCACGAAGTCTTCGACGGCGGCCGCAATGAAGTCCGACGTGATCCTTTTGTCGAACGAGGTTGGTCGTCCGTTTTTGTCCTTTCCGGCGATTTTCATTTGGTATACAACGTTCGTGGCCAGGTCTCTCACCTCGATGACGAGGGTTCTGTCTGTCCTCAGGTGTGGATCGTCGTTGAGGGCGATGTGACCCCTTCCAGATCCCTTCTCCGCCAAAAGAATAACCGGCTTCTTGTTGTCATCTTGAGCGTTTTTGTAGAACGTGGCGAGGGAAAGACCGAGGACCGCAGTGGTGTGCTCCGGAATCCCGTTGAGGACGGAGTTTGCAACCGAGCGGAATCGACTGCTGACCTTGTACTTCTTGTTTTTGTTACCCATGTTACGCTGTCTCCTTGTAGTGCTACGGAAGTGGCAGTGAGATCCTAAAGACGCATATTAGCAGTGGGTACCGATGTAGCAAAGATTTTTGGCTGGCTCTAAATTTAGGCTTTCTGCTGTGATACAATCCCGTGAGTCCAAGACCCGGACGAGTAGTAATAATCTGGGCGCCAAGGCTGCTGAGCATGGCGGCTACCAGCGTGGCGCCCTGTTGTGTGAAGGGCGGCTTTGATCAGTTGACAAGCATGATTACCGAGAACCCAGCAGTTGTTTCTGGCATCAGAAAACCGGAGGTTGTCATTTTGGACGGTTTCATTTCAGATTCCGCTGCGGACGGAATAGAGCACATTAAGTCTCTCGTGGAGCGCAATGACCGCTACCACAAGGAGCGTGTTCGGCCGGCGATGGATGCGCTTAGCAGGTGCATTGCGACCGGTGACCGGAAGCAAGAGGGGACACTGTGGCGAGATCTGTGGGATACCCGGAGGATTCTCAACCGACCCGACAAGGGAAGGAACCTCCCCGCCCCGACACTGAGAGCTAGGTCGAAGGACCGATTTGTCGAAGTTCCCCTTTCTCCTCGCGTCGTTGACATGGTTATTGACGGACAGGCAAAACACCTTAGGAACATGGTTTCTGCTAACTGTGTACCCAACGTTGCACTAGACCCATCGGGCAACGAATTCTTGGACGAAAACGGCGACCCGGTGTACCTCAGAGCGGAGGTTGAAACGTCTGCGTATATGCTTGAAAAGCGTGGGAGGATCAATTGGGCGGGGCTGGAGCCGATTCCTGTCACGTTCGATGACATCGCATCAGCGTGCCTTTCGGAGCTTTCTCTCGATGATGCCGGCCATGAGGGGCTGGTGATCGAGGGAGGGGGGTATGAGGACATGATCCCGTCAGTGTCAAACCTCTTGAGGAGATGGGCCCCCGAATCCGACCTCCACATCACGGAAACTCTCGAGCACTCCCGGTCTACAGAGGCGACCGTTGCAGTGGCTGCGTGGAATATCGCCGAGCTCGCTTGGTCGACCATTATTAATCTCATTGATGACGAAGAGAGACGGAGTGCGGCAATGTCCATGTCTAGATCCGGAGAGGCGGACAAGTAATGGGGTTCGAGCTTTTTGGAGACATTGACTCGCCGGAGTCGGCGACGATTATCGTCGGGGAAGAAAGTGATGAAGAGAAGTTCGTCAACAAGGTATGGAAGGCGTGGGCAAAGTCTACCGACAGACCCTCCAGGCCGGTGCCAGATAACGTTGCCCGACAGGCTAGGAAGTTCTACGAGGAGAGACTTCCGCTCAACGACGTAATGCGTGTTGTTAGCGCTGCGTCGTATCTCACCCCGCACAAGAAAGACCCTTCGGATACCGGACGTCTTGTCAGCGCAATGAAGTCGAAGAACGTGAGGAACTCCGCCCTTTCCCTTATGGACTCCGGAGATCACTCCCCGATCATGTACTCAACCGAGCAGGCAGCGCTAAAAACGACATCTTCGCAGATTGCCAAGGTATGCGGTGTCCCGGTTTCACTGTGGACGCAAAATGATCACGAGAGCGCCGGCCACATCGCCGAAAAGTGCGATAATGACACGCTCAAAAGGGTCGCAGGAGAGGTGAAGAAGCACATTGGTGAAGATGCGGTGTTTCCTTCCGAACTGGTCCGACACAGCAAGTTGTGGTCAGACAGGGGCGCGAAACTAAGCGCCTCTGGACGGTCTGGTCGCTCGACGTACTCGTCTGGGAAATCCGAGTCGAATGCCTTGTCGAGTGTCGATACGGATGCCGACCCGAGGGCCGGACACCTTCTTCTTACCGGAGAGTACCAAGCGGAAGATATTGCAAGATTCCACAATGACGTTCCGGATGGGTACTGGCGTGCGGTTCAGGAGGTTATGGACAATGACCTCACTGTCACAGCGCGACAGGCGTACGATATGGTTGCTGGTTCATTCGGAGGGTTCGACCCGAGCTCAAGACAGGAGCCATAAATGGAACGTACTGACGTAAAGGACTTCATGCAGACTCGTCGCCTCAGGCGAGCAAGGGAGCAGTCGCTGATAACCCAGCGCGAACTCCAGAAAACCCGGCTCGAAAACTTCGATTCGGGGCTCCCTGCCAACCTGGGATTCGTGGATGATCCGTACTCCGAGGTTGAGAAGACTGCGTGGCGTGGGAGGATGGACCAGGGAGAGGCGAGGAAGATGCTGAGGTGGATGAACAATCCGACCCAGTACCTCATCTTGCGAGGCACAGTTGGCCTCGGAAAGACTGTGCTTGCAGTTTCGCTTGCTCGCGCCCAGGTAAGAAATAGGGGAAGATCCGCTCGTATTGTCTCGATGCCGGAGATGCTTCACTCGATTAGCTTCCACGAGCGCGGCGAAGACCCCGTGAAGGACTACGCTTCGCCAGACATTCTTGTCATTGACGATGTCGGCGTTGTTTCCTCGGGAATGACGGACCACCAGCACAAGATTGTCTGGGCCATCATCAATGCCCGACACAATTCCGGAAAGATGACGATTATCACTACGAATATGTCTTCCACCAGCACTTATGAGGGCGCCGGACTGGCGGAGATGTTCGGAGAGTCAGCGTGGGATAGAATATCGTCAGGAGCCACGGTCGTGGTTATGAGAGGAGAGTCCATGAGGCAGGAGAATCGCCGCAGGGAGTACGGCGTTTAGGGCTCTTCTCACGCCGGGTCGCTTTTCGCTTCGGTCTAGCGACCCGGGTTTCGTATCGAAAATAGACCGCAGCAGGACACAAACAGGAGCGAGCCTTGTCTTTCGTACATCTTCACACGCACACCATGTTTTCCAGCCTGGACGGCGCGTCCGACCCGTACGACATCGTCCGTATTGCGGCGGAGGAGCACAAGGCTCCCGCAATCGCGGCCACCGACCATGGCAACATGGAAGCGACAACTCGGATGATTGACGCCTGTAACAAGTACGGAATCAAAGCGATTGCCGGCGAAGAGTTCTACATGGCCGAAGGTCCGGCTCACGAAAAGCGACCTACCGTCCATGGCAAGCCTTATTACCACCAGAACATCCTCGCCAGGAACGAAGAGGGCTACAAAAACCTGCTCGCGCTGTCTTCGATGGCCTTTGACCCGGAAAACTACCACTACAAGCAGCGCATTGACATGACGATGCTTGCGGCTCATAGCAAGGGGTTGATCCTCACCACGACGTGCCTGGCGAGCAAGACGAACCAGTTGCTTCTCGCCGGCAGGTTCGAGGAGGCCGTCGCGGAGGCCGCGACGTTGCGGGACATTGCAGATGAAGGGTCGTTTTTTGTCGAGGTGATGAACCACGGCATTGACGATCAGGTACGAATTCTCAACGACCAGAAGCGACTGGCCGAATCGCTTGGCGTTCCGATGATCGCGACGAACGATTCGCACTACACCTACAAAACAGACCGGGTGACGGCGGACGTGCTGTCTTGCATCGGCACTGGCACGAACCTGCTCAATCCGAACAGGTTCACGCTTGGTCCGAATGAATTCTATTTCAAATCTCCCGAGGAGATGGAGCTCGTCCTTCCGCACTCCGACTTCCCCAATGCTTGCGCCAATACGCTCCTGGTAGCAGACATGGTCGAGCTTGACCTAACCACGAATTCAGGAGACCACCTCATCCCTGATTTCCCTGTCCCTGACGGATTCCAGGGAGGGCAGCGTGACTATCTCGTTCACCTCGTTGATAAGGGGTGCAAGCGTATTTACGGGAGCGATTACGAACAGCGTCGCCCGGACGTGAAAGAGCGCTACGAGTACGAGATGGACGTCATTGACGAGAAGGGATACGTCAATTACTTCTTGATCCTCGGCGACATCCTGGAGTACGTCCGCGATAACGGTGGCCTTGTCGGACCGGGACGCGGTTCGGGTGCCGGTTCGCTCGTCGCGTATGCCATGGGTATTACAGCGGTTGACCCTCTGAAATACGGGCTGATGTTCGAGAGGTTCTTGAACCCGGAGCGTCCGTCCGCGCCGGACATCGATACGGACCTCGATGGGCGGGGACGTGAACTGTCGATGCTGCGCGCTATCGAACTTTTTGGGGAAGACCGCGTCGCCCAGATTGGCACGCACAACTTTTTCAAGCCGCGCCAGGCTCTGAAAGATGCAGCGGGCGCTTACGGAGTCAAGGGTGGATTCAAAGACAAACTTGCTTCCCAGTACCCGAGTGGCCCGCCGAAGATTACGCTTCGTCAGGCGATTGCAGATGAGGCACCGGAGGGCAAGGAGGATGCTTGGAAGGAATCCGAGCTCGTTCGCCAGTCATACAACTCTAGCGACACGGTTGACGTGTCGTACTTCGATAAGGCAACCGGACAAACTACCGAGAGCCAGCAGCCGGTTCGAGACATTATCGAAATGGCGGCGAGCATCGAGGGTCTCAAGCGACACGATGGAGTACATGCGGGTGGCGTGCTGATGTGCCCCATGCCCGTTGTTGAACGATTCCCAACGAAGTACTCCGACAAGGCGGTGCTTCGCGTGACACAGTACGACAACGCCGACGGTCACGTTGAGTCCCTCGGCGGCCTTAAGTACGACATGCTTGGCTTGTCCAACTTGACGTACCTCGCGTACTCATCGGAGATCATCAAGCGTGATATGGGCGTTGACATTGATGTCTACGAGATTCCCCTCGACGACGATCCGGCTGTTATGGAAATGCTCGGCCAGGGTGACACTCACGGTGTGTTCCAGTTGTCCTCTGATGGTATGTCGGAGATGATGAAGCGCATCAGGCCTACAAGGTTCGAGGATCTGGCCGCGGCGCTGGCTATTTACCGACCTGGTCCGATGGCGGCAGATGTCCACTATTCGTACGCCGACAGAAAGAACGGGCGTGAGAAGGTGGATTACATTCACCCAGAACTCGAGGATGCCCTCAAGTCGATCCTTGATGAGACATACGGACTGGTGATCTACCAGGAGCAGGTGATGCTTATTGCCCAGGAGCTCGCGGGATACACCCGTGGTCAGGCAGATATTCTGCGAAAGGCAATGGGCAAAAAGAAGATCGACGTTATTGAGGCCGAGGCGGAGAAGTTCTACGCCGGCATGAAAGAGAGGGGGTTTTCCAAGGAGGCGTTCGACACGCTCTGGGCAGTGATTGTCCCGTTTTCCGAGTACGCATTCAACAAGTCCCACTCGGTCGCGTACGCGGTTATCAGTTGGTGGACCGCGTGGCTCAAGCACTACTACCCAGCGCAGTTCCTCGCGTCGTTTATGGACCTCGACAAGGCCGATAAGATTCCCGGACACGCGCAGGCCTGCTACAAGGCCGGCGTTAAGGTGTACGCCCCGGACGTCAACAAGTCGCTTATTGGCTCCAGAACGGACAAGGACTCCATCTGGCTCGGTCTTTCCCGTGTGAGTCACGTATCGGATGACGTTTCGAAAAGGATCGTGACGGAACGATCCGAAAACGGCGATTTCGAAAGTCCAGATGACTTCATAAAGCGGTGTTACCAAAAACGGGAGATCGTCTCCGACGAGTCCGGCGAAGAAAAGAGCATCAACGTCTCTGCTAAGCATGCCGAAAATCTCGTCGCTGCCGGTGCTATGGACTCCATGGGGTACTCGCGGCGTGGCATCTACATGAATGTCCCGGATATGATCGAGATGGCAAAGCGTGAGAAGAAGAGGGTTACAGGATTCGACCTGTTCGGGTTTGTCGGTGAGGACGAGTCCACCCAGAATGTGGTGAAGTCGGAAACTTCGTTCAACTTCAACATGGACGAGTGGCCTATCACTACCTACGCCGAGAAGGAGGCGGGAGCGCTCGGCGCCCTCGTGGGAGAAAACCACCCGTTTGAGCAGCTTTCTCGCTACATTCCTGGTCTTATCCAGCACGGCTACCTCGGGGACGATGTCACCACTCCAGAAAACATGCCGTTTTATGGACGCGGAAACAGGACCGTCATCGGCGTCATTGAGTCCGTCTCAAAGAAAAAGTCTCGTGTCACTCTCCGAGTGGGCGTGTCGGCCACGTCGAAGATGAACGCCGTGTGGTGGCCTCGTGGAGCGGACGTTCCTCCCCCAGGAAGGTTGATCGCCATGAAGGGGTATTGCAAGTTCAGTGTGAGCGAGTCCGACGATGACGATGTCGAGGACGAGCCAACGTGGGAATTTAGGGTAAACGAAGTGTTTATCCCCAGCGACGCGCAGATGGACTCCATCGAACTTGCCCCGGAGGGGACGTGGAGGCCTGCTCAGGTGGATGGAGGCCGTGGGGGATACCAGGGGAGCCGAAACGGTGGCCGTGGCGAAAAGCGGAGCGATAATCGCCGCGTTATCGAGCCGATGTACCCCATCGACAGGATCGTTCTTCCCGGAGACGTTGAAAATGGTTCTCACCCTGTTTTCGGGGAACTCAATAAGCTGTTTGTCAACGAGACGGTACCCCCGATGCGCCTGTACGTTCCGAAGCTCAATGAGTATATCTCCATGCCCGCGGTTGAGATGACAGAATCGACGGCGAGGAAGTTCCGGTCAACATGGCCGGACATGGGAATTTGGCCGAGGACTAACGATAGGGCGGCCACCATCGCCAGGAACAGCGGTTAAGCCCCCCCCACGACCGTGGGTGCCACGCCCGGTAGCGGTCGTGGCACCCAATTTTTCTTCCTCTCCCCCTTCCGCTGGTTGTTGTGTTCTCCGGATAGTCTTATTCGGCATCAGGAAGAGAGTTCAAAAGGTAAGTGAGGTCTTCAAGGTGGCGACAGGCATGGTTCGGTGCCCGAACGGCGGGCGCTGCGGATACCAGCAGCACCGTCAGGGAAGCAAGCAGTACAAGGAGTGCCTGGCGAAGGCGCGCGGAGGCGTGCATTCCGGACAGGGGCAGATGAAGCCGGTTCTCAAGGGCTCTGGACACGACGTGGAGCCGTCAGAGAGCCAGATGGACATGGCTCGGATGAGCGACGTTGACATGGCTAGGGAAGCACGTCGCAATATTTTCAACGCAAGGGAGATCGCGCTTGAGCTCGACGGCGAGGAACTTCTTGAGCGTATGGATGACGGTTCCGCTATGTTTTACGCGGCACAGCACGAGTTGTCGCAGTTGGAGTCGGAGTTCGATGCGAAGAAGCGCCAGTACGACATTTTGCGTGCGACTGACACTATCAACACCCCGAAGATCCACCAGGCCTCCGAGGAGCTGTACGAGGCTAAGGTTGCCCTTGACGGAAAGAGGGCAGAACTTGATGACGCTCGAGCCGTGACGGCGGAGTACGCCCGCGAGTCCGGAGACAGGTTCCTTGCCGGGGTGCAGAAGGCGTCTCCGGACATGCTCCCTGGGTCTTCCATGGTCGAACTCGAGGAAGGCGATGTGTTCACCAGCGGTATTGGAGGCCGCGATGCCAACGTCATCATCAACGGCTCCAGGGGTGATGTTGCCGAATGGATGAACGAGAAGATTGAAGGGAAGAAGCCCGAGACACAGGCTGCGAAGCGCTCCCTTGCGCGCGGAAACGCATGGGAGGGGGAAATCCTTCGCAGGTTCAGTGAGAGGAGCGGGATGACCGTCTTGGCTCCTCCTGGATTGATGAAAGACCTCCGCGACCCCTCCGCGGTATTTGCCGTTGACGGTCTGGTTGCAGACGATAGCGGAAACATCGTTGGGGTTGTCGAGGCAAAGAGCGTGACGGTGACGGACAACACCAAGGCTTCGGAGCGCTGGGAGGACGGTCCTCCCGAGCGTCACATTTTGCAGGCGAAGAGGTATGCCTCGAAGCTGGGTCTGCAAAAGGCTATTGTGGCCGGGGTCATCAACGACGGAGAGATGAAGTACTACGAGTACGACGTGAACGACCCGGTGGACAGGGACGGAAATACCATCGCCGACTACGAGGACAAGTTCCGTGAGATGCATCAGAGAATTCGGTTCCACAAGGAGAATCCGAACGAGCCTCGTCCGAAGGCACCAAAGCGTCGCGGAACGTCCACGTACGCCCCCGACGTAAACGACTCTTCGATCAACCAGCTCGCCGCGTGGAACGGGACGAGTTACAGGTCTGCCCAAAAGACGCTTGCAAGGGCTATGAAGGGCGCATCCACACCAAGGGCAAAGCGTGAGGCCATGTCCGAGCTCCTTCGGTCCAACAACCCGCTCGACAGGAAAACACCTATTGTCTACCTCGACTTTGAGATGACAGGGTTCTCTCCGGGAGCGGGAGCCAGGATCATCCAGTCCGGCATTGTCATCTCCCACCCGGACGGGCGCGAGGAGGTCATCGATGAGCTGCACGGCATCGACCCGAGGGATCTGTATAGGAACGGCACTGGTGCCCAGGATGTTCACGGCATTTCACCGGACATGATCCGTGGCAAGGAGCCGTTCCACAAGTCGCACGCTCAGCGTAGGCTGCGGGACATGGTGGACGAAGGGGCTGTGTTCGTGGGGGCTAACGCCCAGGCAGTTGAAGGCGTGTTTGCTAGGTCTGGAAACGTTGACATGCGGCCTGAGCGGATCGTGGATACGATGTGGCACTCGCGAAACGTGGAGGACAAGCAGGCTGCTGTTGACAGAATGGCCGCCTCTGGAGCATCTAACCCCGACCTCGCAAGGGCGACAGAGTCGCGTGGGGGCGCACTCGACATGTCGGACAAGTTGAGTGGGTTCGCCGAGCGAAACGGTGTCTTCTACGACCCGGAGTTGTCTCACAACGCGCTTGGAGACGCGCAGATGACGAAGAGAGCGTTCGAGAATTTTGTCGGCACGTTCAGGGGAGGCGGAGAGCGACGCTGATGTAGCGGATAGTCTCCCGTGCAATAGGCGAAAGAAAGATCCTAAAAGGAGGAAGGTGTTCTATGAGCGAGAACATGCGTAAGAAAGGCCTTGTGGAGGTCAAGCAGAGAGTGCAAAGGGCTGACGGAAAATCCCACATTCAGACCTTCTGGAAGAGGGACCCGAATGCCAAGAACCAGAATGCAGAACTCGCGAGAAAGCACGTCGAGTCGATGCAGAAAAAGCGTCGCAATGAGGAGCGCGAGACTGCCCTGCGAGCGACCAGGGCGCAGCGTGAACTGTTTGACGAGTACCACGAGCCGGCAATGCGCCACAAGGCGGCGTCCAACCGTCTGGAGGCACTCAAGCAGAAGTTCGAAGACGGGCTGATTGTTGACGCGGACGGCAACAAGATTGACCTTGTCAAAGACCAGGAGTTCGATGTTCCTGGGATCGGAGTTATTAAGCCGAACTTCCAGCGCAATGCCGTTGGAAAGAAGTTCGATGCCCAACTTGCGTACCGCTCCCTGACGGACGAGCAACTTGCAATGCTTCCGAAGGGCAACCTGAACCAGAAAACACTCAAGGAACTTGATCCGGAGATCTTCGTCAGGTTCTCCAATGATGACTACGACACCCCGACGCTTACCGTCATTGGGGACACCGACGCGGAGGAAGCCAAGCTGTTTGGTGACCTCCCAGGGGAGACTATCGAGGTCAACGACTTCATTACGTCCTTCGCCAACGCAAAGGTTATCGAGCGAGATACCAAGAACGAAATGGATGACATTCGCTCCAGGATGTTTGACGCGGATGTATTCGGGGACCAACTCCGCGGCGCCCAGGACGGAGAAGAAACGGACGGCGTTACCATTTCCTACCCCGCAAAGGTGGACTGGGACGCTATCGTCCGCGAGGGTGTTCGAACCGAGGAGCAGCTCGACAACTACCGCGACAAGAAGGTGAGAAAAGGCGACCTCGACAAGGTTTTCGGAAAGGAGTTCGGTGCGAAATTCCAGGTGGAGTCCACCTCTACCAAGGCGCTGATTAACCTTCCAAGGCAGAAGAAGAAGTAACGCCAAACGTAGCGGATGCCGTCTCGATTGCCGGGGCGGCATTCGTCGCGCTATAGGCCTTTCGGAATTTCATTGCACGGTAGTGCGGTGAGTAGTAGTCTTTCCTGGAGTAGTTAACCCTGAAGGAGAAGTATATGGCTGCAATCCAATTCGCCCTGGGGCCGGCCAAGGTGCTGCACGAAAACGTTCCGGAGGAAGTGGCCGGCGATTTCCTTAGGACGAAGTGGCCCGATGCGAATATCGCAGAGCTGTGCAGGCGAGTTCTCGATGAGATCGCCAACGGAGAAGTTGACACCCCGGGCGAGCCCGGGTCCCCAGTCAATTACAAGTACTTCAGCGACATTGTCGATGACCTCGGGATCGGCACCCCCGACGTAGTCTCCTCAAGTGTTGTGGCGATGGTGTCGATGGCCTCCCACCTTCTTTATAATGAGGGTGGTCTTGCTGCCACCTCTGCACTGATGACCGCGGTTGCGATTTCCGGACACGTACAAAACGCACTCGATGACATCGACGCGCCGGAGCAGATCGGCGGGATCATTGGGCCTCTCGCGATTTCTGCTGGCTACATCATTGCAGCCTCCGAAGGAAACCCACGAGACTACATCGAGGCGGTGGACAACCTCAACATCGGAGTTGACATCTTCGGCGCCCTCGATGCCGCGGTCTCCCCCGAACTCGCCCGTCACTGTATCGTTCCGATGATGGTGTTCATTGATGCGATTCACCCGATGATCGGCGCTGATGTTCCAGACGAATTCGCCTCTTGGAAGATCGACAAGGAATCACTGGTGCTCCTTATCAACGACAGCATGGAGGAGGCCGAACAGGCGGTTAGAGAGCTCGAAGAGAGTCCCGGAATCATTGAGGACCTTATGAGCGAGTTTGGTGACGAAGATGACGATAGTGGCCGCATTGTCGATGTAGCAGACGATGATGACGTAATGGAGTCGGACGGTCGCAATATCTAAATTCCGTGCCTCGGAACCCCGCTAGGAAATCCCCTAGCGGGTTAATCTTTTGCCTCCTTGGGATAGTCTCACCGGCATGAAGATGTCACCGCGCGGAGTATGTAACCAACCCTCTCGACCGAACCAGGAGTTTATCCTGTTCGAGGATGGGTACAGGAGAAACATGTCGTTTGTCGGTTACTCAAACAAGGGTGGCTCCAGGTCGGAGAACATGATGAAGACCATGGAGAATTTTAGTCGCATGGGAGTCGCATCGACATCCCCTCAGCGGGAGAGGTTTCTCGCTTATGGGGAGGATGTGGGCGACTGGGGCGACCTGTTGAGGTCCGACGAGGTTGTGCCGTTGCAAATAGATGACGGAAATGGCGGCAAGAAAGAAGTTCTCACCAGAACGGGAGTGCATGCCTCGTTGTTCCCCGAGGATGTTGAGGACGCGGTTTCCACGCTTGCGTCCCGGGCCGAAGATGCCGGGGCGATGAGCGCTGAGGACTTCGTATCGGAAACCAAGTTCTCCTACCTTCCAAACGGAAGGGTGGAACTCACCTTCCCGAGCGAGGGGATTGTTGATGACACCGAGGAGATGAGCAACGACGAGCTCGTGGAGTACGGGTTTATGTCCTCTGCATCCACTATCAACGAGGACGGGGAGGTCGATGACTCCCGGAAAAATACCCGCGTCCACGGGACGATGGAGGACTACAACGAGTTTCGTAGGCATAGGGCTGCGGCCAACCTCGCCGAGGCGAGAGAGCGACTCGATCTTGAGGATGTCGAGCCGTATACGCCATTTCGCCTCTACGCCCTTGAGGACGGATCTGTTGTGAAACTTCATGGCGACAAGGCCACCTTGAACGGCCAAGAAATTGATCCCGAGCGAGCGAAGTCGTTGGTGCAGAGCTTTCCCACCCCTCTGTTTTCCGAGCAGTTTCAAGAGAAGATGGACAACCATGAGGCTATGACCGTCCCTGAGATGGATGACATTGTTGTCTTTGACAATGGAGATATTCACAGGGCAACACCACATGGTTTCGTTGAGGTGGGAAGTATTCCATCGTTCTTTTCCGACCCGGAGGGCGGAACGGAAAAACTTGCTGCCATGCTCGACTACGAGGATAGAAAAAGGGAGAGGGAGGCTCGCGAGGATCTTTCTGATACCGCAGCCGACAATGACGAGGGTGCAAGTTACGCGCAGCGAGTCAACGAAGCGGGTATCGACCCGTCAACCATTCCGGAAGACTTCGCCAAGGGGAACGAGAGGGTTGATGACTCCGGCCGGCGAGAGACCGCCACGGCACACCAGGAGCGCAGCGGGGCAGAAATGCGCCAGAGGCTCCGCGGCGGGGAGTCCGCAACGCCTATCGTGACGGAGAGCGGAAGGATTCTTTTCGTCATGGGCAATGGGGACATGTTCTACGCCGACAACGGCGAGTGCTTAGCACGCTCTGGACATGGGGCCCCGCCTCCCGGACTTGGGCCACAGGGTTCTGCTGGTCCTTCTGGGTTCGGGTCAGACCGAAGAAGCCGCGGTATACAACGGCTCATGCCACCGGAGCACAGGAGGACAGCGACCTCCTCGGCAAAAGCTCTTTTGGACTACGACACTCCTTGTTGGCCGTGGAGTAGAAAGTCCAGGGCGAGAAGAATTGCAGCCGAGTGGCTTGATAGCGCACTCGCCAACGACCCAGAGATGGCACAGCAGTGGAATTCGTTGTCTCCGGCAGAGCAAGCCGGGATTCTCTCCGACCACGAGCGAAGGGTATCTGGATTCATGCCCCAGAAAAGGGGAGGCCTATTCCGCTTCCTCAACTTCGACCGATTCGACAGTGTCCAGGAAGAGGCTCCTATGCCTCCGCTTCCAAATGTCGGTCCAAATCTAAACCGCGAGAGAGCGTAGGGAAGACCTAGCGAAGAACAAGAACTAAGACGAGAGGTACAAGGATGTCAGCGAAGCAGAGTAAAAAGCCACAGACGAGGGGGAAGACGGCGCAAGATAGTCGCTGCATGTTCTATTTCCCCTCCGGTGAGAGGTGTCTCAACCACAGGAGCGCCGGCTCCAAGAATCCGGCCATGTGCTTTCAGCATCAGAACGAAAAGGTCGCGCCGCCCCCGAGTGCGGGGGCAGACAGGCAGGTTGACCCCCCGAAAAGCGCCACCGTGTCACGGGATGTTCCCGATGACGTTCCGAGCGCGAGGTTTATGTCGGACGTGCTTTCCCCGCCGTCGGGAGATTCTGCCAATTCATTTACCGCCCTTGTCCCCACGAACGAGCTCGGTCCCCTGCTCGATTCTATTCAGGACGATATGGGAGTATCCGACAAGGACATGCAGAACGTGACGATTCGCCAAAGCGACCCGAGGTTCGTGTTCGTGGCTGTTCCGAAGGGGTCCGTTCCCTTGTCGTTCGAGCCGGCAGACGGAGCGTTCCAAGAGAACATCGAGCGGGTCTCGCGTTCCATGTCTGGTTTTCCAGAAAGAAGGGTCATCCCGGAGTCGGCCCGCGGCTACATCAATGACGGGGAGTTGGAGTGGTCCGATGACGAGTACGACAGGCCGAGTGGAGCGTCGTGGGCAGACATATTTAGGCGTTCGTCTGACGGCGGTGGGAGTCTCGAGTCGGACATCGATCCGGAAAGTGTAAACTCTGGAAATGCTGTGCTGGCTGCCATGTCGATTGCAAAGTCTTCCGGAGACAACGTTGTCATGGTCGAGGAGGGCGGAAGGTATAGGGCGGTGCTATCCCCGTCAGAGCCGTTTTCTGAAGTCAGGTGCCAGGCCACAACAGCGTCTGGGTCGCAGTGCATGAATATCGTCGTCGGCGGTGGCATTTGCTTTGTCCACAGAGGAGAGATAGACCTCCCCTTCTACAGGGAGGCTGCAATGGCTATGTCGGTGCAGCAGGGAGGCCTCTGGGAAGACGAGGACAGGCGTAACGGGGACCCAGGATCTGATAACACAACGGTTATCCCCGCTACTACGTCATCGCAGAACGCATACCCCACCGCGGCGGAGTTTGAGGCAATCACCGCCGACGCACAAGACATCATGGACAGTATGGGACGCGGTGAGACAGGCCGCCCGCTTACCGAGTACGAGCAGTCCGCACATGAGGCGGAGTTGCACAGGAGAGGAGAGCGACAGGTTAACGAGGAGGCTGCGAGGGATGTTTACGCGGCGGTTTCCGAAGAAGAGCAGGGCGACTTCGATGACCTTTTCGATGATGAGGGTCCCGAGTCGGAAACCGGTCCGAGGTTCGATCCGGGCGATGACCCGAACGACCCCATGACTAAGCGCCGGCGCTCGATGGAGGAGTACGCCAAACAAAGTGGTGCCACGGCGGAGTTTATCAACGGCGAAGAGCCGGTGTGGAATATCGACGGCATGCTGTACTCCAGGGACGGTGTCTACCTCGGAGACAAAAGGGAGGGCGATAGCGTCTATCAGAACACCATGATTCGGGCGCTAAGGGCTTCCCTGGATAGTAGGCAAGGAGAACTGCGTGACCAGATGGACTTCTCCGCTATCGACTCCGTGAGTGACGATGCGCTGCCCGCAACGTTTAGCCCGCACGGACCTTTCTCGGCGAATGTTCCAGATGACACGCCGGATGACGAATTGTCTCGCCGTCGTAGGGCTGGGGAGCGTTTTGTGTCCATTAACGACAGGGACGGCAATCCGGTTGTTGTGTTGAGCAACGGCGACATCTTCAATACGGACGGTTCGCTGCGTCTGCGTAGCGGGGCTTCCGTTCCGGAAATCGGGACGGTACCCACAAGGCCGACTCCGGAAGGCCAGTGGTCGAGTTCGTGGGCTCCTGACCCGGCATCGAGGGACGCTCTTAACGCCGGCAGGAGATCTGCGAAGGCTTCAGCGGCCGCTGCCCACCTTCTTGCCGTTCAGCGACCGGCGATGAACAAACTGGGTGCCAGGTCGGTGTCCAGGAGAACCGCGGCTAGGCAGATCGACGCAAGGTGTCGCAAAGACCCGGAGTTCGCGCGAGATTGGTCGCAAATGGACGTTTCTCAGCAGGCAGCATACTTATCCTCGATGGAGGACTGGTACGTCCATAGGTACAACGTAGAAACGAGAATGAAACAGATTGACAATCAGAGGGGAGGTCGTTCCCGTCTGCGCCAAGAGGGCGGTCTGTTTGGCGGAATTATCGACTTCATGTCATCACTGCCGGAGATCTTTGGCCGTTCCGGTTCCGAGGCGGCCGGCAACGCTACGAACAAGATGGCCACTGGTCGCTAACGGCTGTTTCTCGAACCCCTAGAACTACCCCCGACAGCCCACGGGGGTAGTTTTGTTTTCGCAGGTAAATGTCGTATTTTCGGGTGTACGAAACGAAAATTACCCCCGTTAGAGACGGCGGTATTTCGCTTTGCTAGTGTTGGCCTTACACATTCCACCACCCACTAAAGGAAACGTCGAATGTGGCAGTTAGTTCCACCACCACCACGAGCAACTAAAAGGGGCCACCGAAGTGAATAAGACCAAAATCGTTACGGAGTTTGTGACCAGCGCATTTGCGGCTGGGAAAATCGATGCACAAACTATGCAGTCGCTCATGGAGCACCACATGGAAACGAATGGTATTCACACTTCCGAGACGGCAAGCGAAGCGGACAACGTTTCGTTTTCCACTACGAGCGAGAGGACGCTGAAACTGGTCGTAAACAACTAGCGAAAACCGTGGCCTAGACAAAAACTAGGCCACACACTTCAATCTTCCAGGCAACCCAAGGCAGAGAAACTGCCGTACCAACAGAGAGGAAACCCATGTCCAGCAAGACGGACAAAATTAAGTCGAAGGTGCAAAAACTGCTCGCACAGGCCGCCGACCGGGAGGGGACAAGCGAGGGGGAGGTATTTCTCGCCCGCGCACTTGAACTTATGGCGCAGTACGGATTCGAGGAGCGAGATCTCAAGTCCGACAGTGAGATGGACGAGGTTATCCACCGTTCTTTCTCGCTTTCCGGCTCGTACACAGATATGCAGTCGCTGCTTATCTCCAACATTGCCCGCGCTCTCCATTGCACCAGTTTTCACTCCTCCCCATATAGGTCGAGTGCGGTCACAGGGATTAACGTGTTTGGCCTAAGACGGCATGTGGAGCGGGTAGAAATGCTTTACTCTATGCTGACTCCCCACATGGTCTCTGGGGCGATGAAACTGCGCTCTCACGGGTTCCCCGACGCATCTACAGTGACGAAACGACGTTCCTATATGAAGGGCTTTGTCACCACCATTTACGTCCGCCTCAAGGAGGCCGAGTCCGCTGTGTCTGACGCTGGTAGCGAGTACGCACTTGCTCTTTTGAGCGACCTGGAGAAGGCTAAGTCTGCTATGAACGAGTACGGAATTGAGCACGGCCTGAGTTTCGTCAAGAGTGAAAGCAGGAGCACGGTTGATTCGTTCTCCTACTCCTCCGGCGCAAGTGCTGGCCGCGGAATGGACTTGGGCCAAGAGAGGTTTGCGGGCAAGATTGCCATTGACGCATAGGAGACCTCAGCGTGCCCCGACAGGACGATTTTGTCGGGGCACTCTTTTTTTGCACCCTGCTGTTGTTCGGGAAACAGCCGTTCGGGGGATAGTCTTACGGCTATGAGTAGAGCACCAGAGATGATCGACTGCCCGATGGGCAGGTCTTGTCCCACTACGAAATTCGGCAAGCACCGTCCTAATTCCAAGGAATTGAAAGAGCACGAAAAGCTCGCAAAGCAAAGCCAGGCGGTTCTCGCCGCGTTGAAGGAGGGGTCTGAAAACTGGTCAACTCCGAAGCCGAAAACTAGCGCAGCGGATCGGTACGACAGTCTCGGCACGAAATTCGCCAAGGAAACAAACCTGACCGTCTCCCGGTCTGATGACGGGTCCATTTCCGTTAGAAACAGTCACGGAGAGGGGTCGCTGACGCCGAAAGAAGCGGACATTCTGGGGATCGACCCTAGCGAGGACGCTGGCGATGCGGGAAGGGCGCTGAACGAGGCCGCAGAAGAGCTCGCGCAGATGGAGGTATCCGACTACGACTTTTCCGAAATGGAGTACATCTGCGGGTACTACGGCTCCGAGGGCTGGGACGATGTCGTCGGTATCGAGCACGCTATCGCGAGCGAGCAAGCCGGTAAGATGATCATTCCGGTATCCGAAATTGACGGCATTAAGTCCCGCGTTGATGCCGCGTCGAGCAAGTACGGATCTGCGGAGGAAAGGCTGGCGTTTCAGGACATCGCAGACGAGTTCATCAGCGATGGGAAGTTTGCGTATGACGGCCGCGGCATGAGCGAGCGTGGTACGGGAGATGACATTTCGTACGGAACCCTGAGAGTCGCAACCCCCGACGGATACACGACCACCGTCCCGTGGGCCGGAGTGTTTGACGATTCGGTACCCGCAGAGGAGGCGTTCCGCGACGAGCTAGCCGATATGATCGGGGCGGTGTACTACGCCAATCAGGACGAGCCATATGATGCCGTTCGACGCATGGAACAGGTCGAAGGCAGAAATGCCTCCAACCACGAGCAGTACGAGTACCTCCGCGCGGCCAAGAAAGTGTCAGATGTCGCTCGCCCACTCATTGACGAGCACCACGAGATTTACTAAGGAGGAGTTACTATGCCAATGGAAAACGGCCGCGTCCGCTGTCCGCTCGGTAGGTCGTGCGGAACGGCGTCCAAGACACACAGGTACGGGTCGGCAGTGCTCAAGGAGCACACAGCCCGCGCGAGGTCTGACTACGGAAGTGTTAATAACCCGTTCAGGGGAGAATATAGCCAGCCGAGAGAGAGTGCCGAGAATAGCAACGACCCATATAGGTTCTTAGAGACTCCTAAGCAGTTTCTCGGCCTTGAGATTGAGGTATACAATGACTACGAGCCGGAGGACGGTTCCGTCGAGGTAGACAGAGACTCTTACGCGGAGGATGAGTTCGAGTGGGAGAACCAGACGATGTACGCCTCCGAGCTCGCCCAAGAGTGGCTCCGAGGTGCCGACGAAGATCAGGACATGGTCTGCGTGTTCGGAGATGACGGCGGGTGGACAGGCGGAGGGGTCACCCTCGACTTTGTTGACCGCCAACGCTTCATCAACGACCCCGGAAAGAGGATCGCCAGCGATCACGTAGGGGTTAGCCAGCGCTTCGAACTGAAAGACGGAATGCTCACCGCTACGCAAACTCATCACGACAGCGCTGGTGAGACCTACCGATTCTTCCCGGTAAATAGAGATCAGCGCGAAAACATCAAGGAGGCCGTCGATTCCTATTACAGGCCGGAGGTCTAGGCCTTAGGATCGCCGTTTTCGTGTGGCTCGGACATTGCTTGTCCGGGCCACTTTTTCTTCGTTTCTCAAGGGTGTGGGGATAAGGTTTTCGGTTATGGCACCAAGGAAAGACAAACTTAAAGCAGCAAGTTCATACAAGACCTCCTCGATTATCACGAGGAAGGGTCTTGACATCATTCGCGAGAGCCCAGGTGTCTACCTTGGCGAGAACATGCAAGACACCGCCCTGCGCGAGGTGGGGGACAACTCCTTCGATGAGGTTGTCCGCGGATACGCCGATACTGTCGAAATGATCATCCACGAAGACGGCTCGTTCGAGTTCCGGGACAATGGGCGAGGCATTCCAATTGACTGGGATTCCGAAGATGGGGTCAACGGCATCGTGAAGTCAGTCGGAACGCCAACCTCCGGCTCGAATTTCGATTCGGGAGAAGCTACGGGTGGCGTTCACGGCATCGGCGCGTCGGCGACGAACGCTATCTCGGAGCGGTTCTCGGTTCGAGTATTCCGAGACGGGAAAGAGTACCGGCAGGACTTTCGCAAGGGAAAGCCGGTCAAGTTCAAAGACAAGGAGTACGACGCATACGGAGAGTTCGAGGAAGATCCTGGCCGCAAACTCGTCGGCAAGAAGAAGTCCAGCGATTCCGACCCCGACTACGGAACGTACATCCGATTCACGTTCGACAAGATGTTCATTACGGAGGAAGACAAGCCCATCGACATCGAGACGGTCATTCGCCGCTTCGACATTATGGCAATGCTTACCCCTGGGGCGAACTTCTTCCTCACCAGAAACGGCGAACGTGAGCAGAGACAGGGTGCTCAAGACGGGTCTGGAACGACCCGCGTCATGGACTACATGCTCGACGGAAAGAAGCCGTCGCTCGAGTTCGACGGGGAGTTCACGTTCAAGCGCACTGTCCGAGACGAGGAGGTCGGTTCCACGGTAAGAAGGGACTCGCAAGCGTCGTATTCCTTCTCGGTCACGCCGGACACCGACCCGGAGATCGTCTCGACTACCAACTCGATCCTCAATCCTGGAGGCGGAAGCCACCACGACGCTTTGCTGGAGGGTCTTGGCGAGGGTCTTGCGAAGACGCGAGTGAGAAACATCGGTCAGGCCTCCGGAGAGCCGTATCCGTCTGCGAGCGACTTTGCGAACGTCGTTTCGGGTGTCGTTGCGGTGCGCGTTCCGAAGCCGAAGTTTACGAGCCAGGAAAAGTACAAGATGTCCGAGACGGCGCTTCGCAACGCCATGCGCGAGGACATCGAGCGCAGAGCGACGCTGTGGGCCGCGTCGCCGGCCAACAGGGACGAGTTGACCAAGTGGGCTAAGCAGGCGCTTGAGGGAGCGAGGATCGCCCGCAAACTCGATGATGCGCGCGAACAAGCGAAGAACCAGCGCAAGACCGCATCTGGCCTTGGAGTGAACCTCACTATGCCGGAGGGCTACGTTCCGTGCCGCGTGACGGGGCGCGGTTCGGGAGCCGAGCTGCACATCTGCGAGGGCAAGTCGGCGCTCGGTACGATTCGTGGCTCGCGCTATTCCGAGTACCAGGCGGCGTACCCCCTGCGTGGCAACCCGGTAAAGACGTACCGGAAGTCACTTAAGGAGACGAGGAAAAACGCCGAGTTTGCCGACCTGGAGAAGATCCTCGGTTGCGGTGTGAGAGAGAATTGCGACCCTGAGAAATGCAGGTTCGACCGCATCTTCTTTACATGTGACGCTGACCCTGACGGGTACAACATCAACGCCTCGCTCATGGTGATGTTCCGTGAGAACTTCCGCCCCCTTATTGATGCCGGAATGGTGTATATCTCGCTGCCGCCGCTATTTATCGTCACGCTGAAAAACAAGGCCTCCGAGAAGGTCTACTGCGTTGACGAGGACGAGCGCGACGAGGCGGTTCAGGCGTTTATCGAGTCTGGTCGAGCCAAGGATGCCAGCGGTGTGAACGTCCAGCGATGCAAGGGTCTTGGTGAGATGAACACGAGGGATTTCAAAGAAACGGTGATGGACCCGAAGACGAGGAACGTCATTCGGGTGCTCACCGACGAGGAGGATGACGCGGTAGTCGAGATCTCCTTCGGAGAAAACGCAGAGCGGAAGCGACAATGGATCGCTGATGAAACACGCAAGCGCGACATCAGTGTTGGCGATGTCATGCACTAGGGACACGCAAAAAGAGTACAGATCAGGAGAGCAGTATGTCGAAGAAGAAGCAGGGAAAGAAAAAGGTTTTCGTTCCGCTGAAACCGTCCGATGTTGGCCGCGAGGTGCGCGAGATGCACATGCGCGACTACCTCTCGGACAAGAATTTGACCTACATGGTCTACACGATCACTTCGAGGTCGATTCCAAGCGTAGTCTCCGGTATTAAACCGGGTGCCCAAAGGCTTCTTGAGTCAATGCGAGCCACGGGACTCACCCCGAACGCGAGCTATGCGAAGTCCGCGGCGATTACATCTGCATCGACGGGCGCGTACCACCCGCATGGACAGGCTGGCACCTACGACTCCGAGGTGACGATGGCCGCGAAATACAACCGCCTCAATCTTGTGGACGGAGAAGGAAACTTCGGTAACTACCCGGGCGAAGAGCCGGCCGCTGACCGATACACCGAGGCGCGGCTTTCTCCGGAGGGGTACGAGACAGTCCGAGAAGTTGCCGAGGGTGCAGTGCCGATGCGTCCGACCTACGACAACAAGAGGATGGAGCCGCTGTATCTGCCGGCCAGGTTCCCGGTGCTGCTCATGGTGGGTGCGGAAACAGCGCTTGCTGAGGCGTGGTCATCAAAGATTCCGCAGCACAACCCGCGCGAGGTTATCGAGGCGACGCTCGCATTCCTCGACAACCCGGACATTACGACCGACGAGCTCATGGAGATCATGCCGGGACCCGACTGGGGAACCGGAGCGACGATTATCGGCAGCGACGAGGGTATCCGTCAGTACTACGAGACGGGTCGCGGTCCGATCACCGTCCGCGGTGACTACCACGTTGACGGAAAGACCATCGTGATCACCTCAGTCCCTCCCGAGGTGAAGGTTCCTACACTGGTGAACGGAACGTCCGGAAAGAAAAGTGAGGACTCCTCCAGGCGAAGGTCGCTCGGGCTCAAAGAGCTTGCCATCATGGGTGTCGTCAAGGGCATCTCAGATGTCAATGAGTACACCGACGAGAGCAACGGGTTCATCATCGAAATTGATGTCAAGAGAGGATATGACCCGGACGAGGTCATGGAAGAGATCTTCCGTGAGTCGGACATGGAAAAGACGTTCCACGCCTCGATGGTGGCCATCGACAGGAAGTTCGCCCCGCGGTGGTGGAGCCTCAAGGAGGTGTTCGCGGAATTTATCGAGATGCGACACGACGTCAACGTCTCGAAAGCCGAGACGAAACTCAAGCAGATTCGCATTGACCTCATTCGTTCGACCGCACTGCACGCTATCTCCCTTGACAAAGACAAGGCCGTCAACATTATCTTCGAGTCGGAAAATAAGGCGGAGGCTCAGGAAGGCATTGCCAAAGGATTCGATCTTACCGACGAACAAGCGCAGTACATCATCGAGCTTCCTCTTCACAGGCTGTCGAAGTCGGACTCCATCGCTATTGAAAAGCGCGTCAATGAACTCGAAAGCGCACAGGAGGAAAACGAGTCGATTGTCTCCTCTGCCAGGAAACGGAAGTCCATCATCCGCAAGGAACTCAAGGACTCTCTGAAGATGTTCAAGGGTGAACAGTACGACAGGATCACCCAGTTCGACTACGAGGTTCAGCCCGTTAAGGGCAAGAACGCAAAGCAGGAGCCGGATGAGGTCAAGCTCCTCAATTGGAAGGTTGACACAGAGACGTTCTCGCTTGGTCTTACTGGAGAGAAGATCTCCAAGGGTCAAGAAGTTTGGGCCGTGATGAGGGACGGCCGCGTCAAGAGGTTCGCGGGGGGCAATCTTCCCAAACGGATCTCTACCAAGCCAATCGTCCCGGACATCAACGACGTGCTCTCCATGGGCCTTATCGACCCGAAGAAGCAGTTCATCGTTATCGTGACTGCGGGAACAAACAAGCAGAACACCGCAAAGGCACTCAGGCTCGACATCAACTCTCTGAACAAGCACGGGCTGGCGCACGGCGGTGTCAGAGGGATTAACGTTACGGACGGCGACTCGATTGCCGGCGCGTTTGTCGCTTCGCATAACGATATGCTGCTGACAGTGTCCGGGGAGAGCTGGAAGGTGCTCCAGGTTGGGGAGATCCCTGTCAAGGGCGCCGGGACGCAGGGTGTCGGAATCCACTCCCTTAAGAAGGGAGAAGACGGGGTTGCCATTGCCAGGGTCTCGTCCACCGGATTCGAGATCGGAGGCAAGCCCGCCAAGCCGACGATGAGGCCTACCGCGCCTCGCCGCGAGCGGCTTTCCGACATCCCGAAGGAAATGACCAAGGAGCAATTCGAAGGATCTGGAATCAGGCTGTATACGCCAGAGGAGATCGAAGAGAGGAACAATTAGACGAAACGCCCGCTAGGCGTCTCGCCCCTGTTTTTGGTGGTGGGGCGCTTAATGCGTGATACGATCTAGCAGGTCAAACGAAAAGCGCTATCACCTCGACTTTTCGTGAAAGTAAATGTCAGAAGAATGAATTGGAGACTCTTTTATGAGGGCTAAAGACAGGTCGCTAAGAACCTGGGCGGAGAGGAATCGCCCATTGTGGAAGAAAATCTCCATCACTATCGGACTCCTCATCGTTTTCCGACTTGGCTCCATTGTTCCCGCTCCTGGCGTGGCCGGAACGGCATCTGCCGGCGACGGACTGAGCACGGCCGCGCTACTCAACCTCTTTACTGGTGGCGCAATGGCTCGTATGGCAATTTTTGCGTTGGGAGTTATGCCGTACATCACCGCGGCCATCATTATGCAGTTGGCCTCAGTGTTTATCCCCTGGGTGGAACGGCAGAGAAAGGATAACGGGCAAGAGGGTGTCGAGAAGATTACCCAGGTTACGAGGTATCTCACGCTTGTTCTTGCGGCCGCTGAATCCGGTGTTATCGTCTGGACTACATCCCGCGGGTACAACACCGTATCGACCGCCACGCTCGATGATGACATCACCCTTTTCGGCTACATCGCAATCGCGCTGATCCTCACGGCAGGATCTATCGTCACCATGCGAATCGGCGAGATTATCACAGAAAAGGGGGTCGGAAATGGCATGTCTCTGCTGATCTTCACCTCAATCGCAGCGCTTGTTCCGCAGCAGATCTTTAGCGCAGTAGAGTTCAACAGTAAGACTCACGCAGCAATTATCTTTGCCGGACTGGCTATCTTGCTCATTCTCGTCGTGTGGGTTGAGGGTGCAATCCGTAAGATTCCGGTTCGCTATGCCCGCCGTCAGGTTGGAAACAGGGTGTTCGGCTCCGGTGGAACGTATATTCCGCTCCGAATCAACCAGGCGAGCGTCGTTCCGGTTATCTTCTCGTCATCCATCATCATGCTGCCAGCGGTCATTACAGGTATGGTGCAGCCGGATCTCGACTCGAACCACTGGTGGTTTGAGAAGGTTGTGGAGCCTTTGACCACCCCGACAAGCGCGGCGTACATCATCTCCACCATCGTTCTTGTCGTGTTCTTTGCTTACTTCTACGTTTCGGTGCAAAACGACCCGGACGAACAGGCGGAGCGACTAGCGAAGGCAAATGGGTTCATCCCTGGATACAGAGTTGGTGACCAGACTGCCCGTTACCTGTGGGCGGTCATGTCGAGACTCCTCGTTGTGGGCTCGTTCTACCTGGCGTTTATTGCGACCATTCCGAACATTGTGATGCACTACTCGACTGGCGGAGAGGATGGTTCTTCGGCATCCATTCCATTCGCGGGAACCTCACTGCTCATTCTCGTGTCCGTCGCCTTGAATACTGTCCAGTCACTCCGCGGCGAGTCTGTTAAGACCTCGTTTGTCGAGTCGGTTCTCAAGCCTGTGGGGATGTCTAGGGGCGACAAGAAGATCGCCCAACGACTTTCTAGCGCCGAGGAAAGCGAATCTCGAGAAGGCGAAAATGAGGCAGTGGCCGCTAGCGGTAGTACGGTAGTTGCTATCGACCGTGAAGAAGGAGAGAAGTAGTGCTGGGTACCATCAATACGGCAGCGAGTGTTGTTGCCACTATGGCATCGGTTGTCATCATCGTCATTGTGCTTGCGACTAGGCACCGTGGCGGAGGAATGTCGAGCATGTTCGGAACAGCCACGGCCAATGAGGTGTCGGCTTCGACTATCGCGGAGCGCAACCTCAACCGCTCGTTCTGGTTCACACTGGCCGTTATCATCGTCTCCTGCGTCATCGCAGTTGCGACCAACTAGAGAGGGAAAAAGAAATGGCAGTTTTTACTCGCGACCAGCGTCGTGAAGAGGAGTCGTTCTCGTTCCGTCAGTCGGATCGAGAGGACGAATCGCCGTCCCGTCTCGATGAAAGGCGCGAGGACTACGGCGATTACAACATCGTCACCCGCTACGACGTAGAAGATTCACCGCACAGGTCTGGCCCCGTGGGGATCGCCAAGGAGACCGCCCTCGAGCTGTCCTCTTCGAAGTGGTATACGCCAAAGGAGCTGGCGCTCAACGTGTTTATCGTCCTCGCCTTCCTGGCCGCGTCCATCATCTTCGTCGTTTCTATTGATGCCCTACTGGCCTGGATCATCGGACTCATCTCCTAGCGAGAGAGCGCACACGAACCATACGGAAAGATACGGAGAATACAAACATGGGTGCTATCAACAAGCTGCTCTCGATTGGTGAGAAGTCCAGGATTCGAGGAATTGATTCCTGGGCACAAGAGATTGTTAGCCTGTCCGAGGAGAACACATCCTTGACGGACGCGGAGTTGGTCGAAAAAGCGGATTCGCTCAGGGAGAAGATCTCCTCCGATCCATCCCTCGTAGATGACAAGAAGACGATCTCTGACGTATTCGCGGTCTCGATGGAGGCCTCTGACAGAGTCCTGAAGCAGCGCCCGTACAAGGTTCAGGTTATGGGTGGGCTGGTGCTCGCTTCCGGAATGATTGCAGAGATGTCAACCGGAGAGGGCAAGACTCTTACCGCTATCGCGCCAACCGTCCTGCACGCCATGACAGGCCGCGGGGCTCACGTCATCACGGTCAACGACTACCTTGCCGAGCGAGACGCGGAATGGATGGGTCGCGTCTACAACTTCCTCGGTCTTAGCGTCGGTGTTGTGAAGTCAACCTCCACCCAGGCAGAGCGCCAAGAGGCATACGAAGCCGATGTCACTTATGTGACGAGCACCGAGGTGGGATTCGACTACCTCAGGGACAATATCGCCGTTCAGCCCAGCGACACCGTACAGAGGAAGGGTGGAGATGCGTACTCGTTTGCCCTCATTGACGAGGCTGACTCCATTCTTCTTGATGACGCAAAGACTCCATTGATTATCTCTGGCGGAGACGAGTCCTCCGACAATAGGTTCCGCCTCTTCGCCCGTCTAGTTAATCAGTTTGAGGAGGGCGAAGGATACGACGTTGACAGGGCTCAGTTCCAGGTAACACTCCTCGACCCGCTGATTGACGAGACGGAGCGCCGACTCAGTCTTGACGGGGATGACAACAAGGGAGGCATCTACCGTGTTGAGAACTCTCAGATCGTCACCATGCTTACCAATGCGGTAAAGGCCAAAGCGCTGTTCGAAAGGGACGATGATTACATCGTCACCGGGGACGGAGAAGTGCTCATCGTTGACAAAAACACCGGACGAGCCCTTCCTGGCCGTCGTTACAACGAGGGTCTCCACCAGGCAATCGAGGCGAAAGAGAGCGTCGAGGTTCAGCCCGACAACATGACGGTCGCAACGACTACTCTCCCGTCATTTTTCGGTCTTTACGACCGTCTTGCCGGAATGACCGGTACGGCGCAGTCTGATGCAACGGAGCTCTACCGCACCTACGGCCTCGATGTCATCACCATCCCGACGAATAAGAAGCGCATTCGAAAGGATGAGCAGCCCGTCATTTACGCCACCGCGGAGGACAAGTTCAATGCGGTCGCCGACGAGGTGGAAAAGGCTCACGAGACGGGACAGCCCGTGCTTGTTGGCACCACATCGGTTGCCGATTCGATTACGGTTTCTCGCCTTCTTAACAAGCGTGGCATTGAGCACAACACGCTGAACGCGTCGCAGAATCTCGATGAGGCGCTTATCGTTGCTCGTGCTGGCCGCCCCGGAGCGGTAACCGTTGCGACGAACATGGCGGGGCGCGGAACGGACATCGTCCTTGGCGGAAACCCCGACACAATTCTTGATGATCAGATTCGATCCGAAGGTATCGAACCGGACGGAGAGACGGCGCAGCAGTATCAGGGTCTTTGGGACGAAAAGTACGACGCGCTCAAGAAGTCGATGGAGGACGATGCGGAGAAGGTGCGTCAGGTTGGCGGCCTCTACGTTATTGGAACCGAACTCCATGACTCCCCGCGTATCGACAATCAGCTCAAGGGTCGCTCTGGCCGCCAGGGTAACCCCGGTCGTTCCAAGTTCTTCCTGTCTCTTGATGACTCGATTCTCTCGCGCGTGGTAGACAACAAGGCAGCGGACATGTTCCGATCTCTTGTGGGGCATGAAAAGGGCAAGCCGATGCCCGACTCCATGCTTCGTCACCTGTATAACGCACAGGCCGAAGTGTCGAACCGAGATCGCGAATCGCGGCGAACGGTTCGGGACTACGATGACGTTCTCGATAGCCAGAGAATTGAGATCTACGGTCAGCGCAGTGAGATTCTGAACAACTCGTTCTCTCTGCCGAACGCAATCGAATTGGTTGTCGAGACGGTTGCCGATGCGGTTGACGCTGCGGGTGTCCTCTCTGGGAAGAAAGCGACTATTGCTTCGCTCTCGGACGACGAGTACAAGACCCTTGTCGAGAAGGTCACCGGCAATTTTGCCGGACTGCCAGACATCGACTACTGGTCATCCCTGCGGTCTGGGAGCATGGACAAGTCCGAGTACAGCACCATGGGCAGGGACGAACTCGTAGAGTCGATCTCCAAGTGGGCGATTGGGCGCATGGACGAGGTCAAGAAGGGCGTCGAGCACACCCTCGATGATGTCGATGATCCGTTTAGCAAGGTGTTCGCTGGGGTCGCCGTTCGAACCATCGATGACGAGTGGCAATCGCACATCCAGGCGATGACAACGCTTCGAGATGGCATTGGTCTGCGTTCTGTCGCCCAGATGAATCCGCTTGTTGAGTACCAAAGGGAGGCAGACAAGTCGTTTAAGTACATGGCGCATGCTATTCGCTCGACCCTTATCAAGGTGTTGATGACTGGTCGTGTTGACCACAAGAAGCCGGTCCGGGTCGAAACTCGTTCCGAGCGTGCGAATCGCAGGCGACGCGGTATTGCGGCCGCTACCGGGGCGCTTCCGAAGGTGACCGCCCGTGAACAGCGGAGAGAGGACCAGCGTCGTGAGAATCGCCTTAACAAACAGGCGGAAAAGGCAATGGCGAAGAGGAAGTAGCGCATGGTGAAAGTGTCCGGAGAGATCACGGTGAACTACCAGTGGTCGGAACGAAGGCCGGCGACTGCTGGGGGTATCCGTGGTTACATCGTCAACAAGATGATTCCCGCTATCTCCATGCAGGTCGGTGCCGTTCTTATTGGCGAAAACGGGAGCCTTGTCGGATACATTGACGGCTCCGGCACCGAGCCGAACTCCGACGAACACAGCGACCTTCTGGTGGGTATATCCAACGGCAGAAGGGACGTATCGAGCATCACCCTCGACCTCGATAAGGCTCCCGACGAGGTTCACCGCATCGTTATTACCGCTTCGAGTTTCAACGGGGCGAGACTGCACGAAACCGAGTCGAACGCCGTAACGGTGTACCGGGGCGAGCAGCGTATCGCGACGTACACCGTCCCTGTCGTGGACGAATTCCATGAAGATGGGTACGGAGGAGTGCAGCATAATTCGTCTGCTGCCGTCTACTCCTTTGTAAGGTGTGGCAACTCTTGGCAGGGCAACGGCGTTGCTATTGCCGCTCATGGAAGATCCACCGCGGGGTGTGCCATGGAGGTGGCTCGGCTCGTTGGGAAGGGCGATTCGTAGGACTTCTCGTTTCTTCGCCTGTTCGACTAATCTTGATCCTGTCAACGGGAGACTAAAGAAAGGTTTAGCATGGAATCGAATGGTGCTAACAAGGGCTCCGGAGGCGGCACAGAGAAGGAAGTTGCCACCCCGGTCGTGCCCGCTACGGAACAGGACGAAAAAATCGTCGGAGCTACTCCAGCCAACTCGCAGGCCGCCGAGACCGAGGCTCAGGGTGCCGCTGTCGGGTCACAGGAGGGCGTGTCCCTGGAGTCAGCAGACAAGGACGGAGATGGATTTATCTCCTCTGACGAAGCGCATGAGGCATCCCCTGGAATCTCCGACACGAAGGCTGCGGAAATTGCCGGAAACCAAGGGCCGGCAAGCGCCTTTGGGGCTATCAGGTACGGATTTTCCGAGGCTGTTCATCTCGCCTGGTGGGTTATTGCCATTGGGGTTATCCTCGCTGTGTTTTTCTCTGCTGTTTCTGTCGTTCAGGGAATCTTTGGCGAGGACGCGGGTATCGGGCTCGTAACGAGCGTCATTACCGCCCTCGTCATCGGCGCTATTACAGCCATTCCGGTCGCCGCGGTTATTAGCGCTGCAACCTCGCATATCGAGGGTGATGGACATGGGTTCAGCGACATTTTTGTAATCCGACACCCAGGAGCGACTGTCCTGTCCCTGGTTATCGTGGGTACTATTTCGGCTATTATCGCGGTCCCCCTGGAGTTTGCAGCGCAGAAACTGTTCTCCGCGGACGCGATGATGTTCGTGGGTGGATTCCTGATCACCCTCATCACCGCCGCGGTCATGGTTTTCGTGAACTACGCACCGTGGGGAACGGTTCGTGGCCTATCCGTCGGCAAGTCGTTCAAGGACGGGTTCTCGTTTGCAAAGAGGAACTGGCTTCCGCTGTTCATCATTGACGCGATTTTCTCGGCCCTCTTTATTCTGAGCATCATTTGTGGCTCTGCCGTGATCGTCCTCCTTGCGTCAACGACCGTAGACGGCATGGTTGCAGGCCTTTTCGTCGGCCTCCTCTTCCTTGTGATTGGAATGATGTGCCTAGTTATCTCCATGGCCGCGTGCGTTCTCGCGCGCTCCTACGCATACGAAAAGATGCGTAATGGAGAAGATCTTGGACTAATTCGTCCGGCATCGAAGAAGACTGCTTAGCGGCAAAAGCAAGCCCCCGCCGAAGACAACGGCGGGGGTTCTTTTTGCTGTGAAGCAGGAGGCCCAGCGGCTTTAGTCGCGGAGTAGGTTACCTCACCCGGTGCTTAAGCAGAATCGAGGTGATAAGAATGAATGCAAGGAACCAGGCAAACGTTTGGATTCCCGGGATAACGACCCCGATAGATGCGAGAAGGATGTAGATTACTCCGAGAAGAAGAATGATTCCCAGGAGACCAAGCCTGGTAAGAAATCCGAGGATACGAAGCATGTTTTCTTCCTTTCTGTGGTGGTTTCAATACGAATCATACACCGCAGTTAAGATGGAGTCAAACTCTCCGAGGGGCTGGCTATCGATCCCCTCTGACCCTGCCGTTGACGTAATCAATCGTCCTGGCGTCGGCCTCATCCACCTCGGCGTTGACCTCTTGTGCATGAAGTAGGGATGAAATCCTAAACGCCTCCGAGATTTCTTCTCTCCTGTTAATCCACCTGCGAATGAACCACCCCCATACTCCGATAGTGGCGAGGGCAAGTGCCCCGTTTGGGAACGAAAACAAGGCCACGACAGAACCGGCGAGGAGCCCGAGCGTCGGCATGAGCACAACCCTGTCGATGCCTAGACCAACCGACAGCGTGTCGAATATGCCCGGGGTGTCACCTGCTACGGCATCTACATCCTGTGCCGTGGACTCGAACACGAATCTTTGGCCCAACACGTCAGACTCGCCCGACATGAACATGGAGACCCTCCTCTTCGGCGGATTTAGTAGTTGAGTAGATCCTACCCTGCTCGCGGGCAATACAGGGGCATGACAAGGGCGTTTTGTGACTCTCGGTGATACGTTTTTGTCTGTACGTTCGAAGAGTAGAAGAGAGGCAAAAATGGCCGAATCAACTAGCCAACGAGGTGCCCAGAGGGCACAGAGGCCATCGTCGGGGTCATCAAGGACGAATGGCACCAATCGGGCCCAGGCAGAGGGCGCGAAGCGGACTGCTTCAAAGGCTGACACAAAGTCCCGTGACCAGGAAGATCGGAATGTCCGCACCGGATCATCCGTAGCGAGCCTCGAGTCGGACACCGCGGCGAATGCCGTCGCGAAGTCCGCCGAATCGACCCCCGAGACGGGGGTGCCAATTTCTGGTTCCACCCTGGAGGTTCGAACCCCTGACATCGTTGATTCAATCGTGTCGGAACAGGTGACGCACACGGCGGTAAAGAACTCGTCCGGAAAGACGCATAGCCCTATCCTGCACGCCGTAAACGTCATCGAGGATCTCAGGGCGGAAAAGGAAAGCGCAGAAGGAGATGCCGAATCTGCCGGCATGATCAGGCACTTTATCTACCTTCTTATGGGTGGGGCAATTCCGGCAATTGCGCTTTCGGCAATTTCTATCCCTCTTATTGCCACATCTCCCACTATCGCTCGACTTCTTCTCATCTTTGGAATGGTCATTTCCGCTCTGTGGGTGATCTGCTTTGGAGTTCCGGCAATCCGATCCGTTGGCCGAGTCGAACGTCGAACCGAGTACGCGGAGGAGATGATCTCTAGGTCTCTCGACATCTCCGTGTCCAAGTTTGAGCAGATGGTTCTTGATGCCGAGGAGGGCATTTCCGGAAGGCCGGCGCAGTAGGAGCAACTATGGCAAAGGGGAAAAGAAAGAAGAAGCGGTACAAGCCAGGAACGTACAAGGGGACGTACTCTCTTAGGACGGAAAAAAGGCTGGATAAGGTAGGCCTTGTGCTTATTGCCGCTATCGCGATTGGACTCGTTTACCTACTCTTCTTCCATACGAATTTTCCCGGCAACCAGCTCGAATTGCAGCCATGGGGACCTCACGGATCGCAGTTTCAGGCGATGAGCGAGTTTCAACCGGCAAAGTAACTTTAGGGCGGGCATATCCGCGGTTCTGATATGATTTCGAAAGTCAGAACTGCGGATTTTTTCGCACAAGAAAGTAGAAGGACAGTTCACATGTCAAAGAGCGTTATCCCGGACTTCGACAAGTCTGACATTTTTGGAACCCCATCTGCCCCTCGAGAGGAGAAGCCTTCCGTCCAGGAGGGGTATCGAAACTCCGCTGCCGAGGAGGTTCGCCGAAGTGAGAGCGATTGGAAGGAGCAGACTCTCGCAAGGGCGAGGGAGGCATACAAAAAGGACGGACAAGGTGCTGTCAAGCGTCAAGAAGCATACGAAGACGGGCATCGCTCGTACGCAGGTGCCGACGAGATCACCGCGGAGGGTAACGATGTCGATGGAATTCAGGATGACTTCTCTGACGAGCACGACTATCAGGACGCGAACTCGCCCTCCCCTCACGAATTCTACGACGGTTCCACATTTGACGATGACCAGTATGCGGACGGTTACGAAAACGGCGGCGTTAGCGAGGAGGAGTCACTAAGTCGCAGGATCGAAATTGAAAATGTCAACGACTTAGGCACCGACTCCGAAAACAAGCCGCACTATGATGACGTCCGCGACCTTCCTCCTGAAGATTACGGAACCGATTCGTACGAAAACGAGATCTACGAAGAGGGTTCAGACTCTAGCGAAGATCTCGATGATGACAGCGACTTTTCATCGGTAGGATTCTTTCACGGAGGGCGAGCCGTAAAGCCGGCTAGCGAGGCAAAGGGGTTCTTCGGAGAGGTTTCTGGCGAGGATGGGATCTTCTACGATGACATCGCAGACGATGACGAAGACTCGATTGGAGACTCCGATATGTATGGAACCCAGACAGAAGAACTATCGAAGTCTTACACTCCAGACGTGGGCGTGTCTGACGACCCCAGCGATTACGACGAGGACGCCGAGTACTACGGATCGCACAGCGCCAAGAAGGCCAGGGAGGACCACCCGTCCACTGGGACCCGCAGCCAGGAGGGGCGCAGTTCCGGGGTGACCAGCATCGAGGAGATGCTCAAATCTTGGAGCAACGGCTCCGGCAGGAGCGATGACACCGAGACGAACCACGATGCGAATTCCGACACGCACGCCGACAAGGACAGCGCCGGTTCGGCGAAAAAGCCGTCTCCGTACGATGATGTGTGGTCCCAGATGGTCTCGGAGTTCGGAAACATCATCGAGGATTAGTTGCTATGTCGATTCAAGGCGAATTCAATTCTGTGCTAGGGAAGTTCGCACGCGAGTCGTACAGTGGTGAGTCGATCACCTCTGTTCTCGACCGCCTAGACAAGCGACTCGTTGACGTTGTTCGAGAGCATGCCCCGTCCACGTTCAAGGAGGACAAATTCCTTTCTGACTTGTCGGTGGCTAGGATGCCGCAGAGATGGACACGCGAGCTTGAGGCGGCGGATCAGGAAAATCTGGATGCAGAGCAGTCTAACGCTTGGCTGGCCGTAAAAGAGTACGAGTCATCCCTTGGCTTGCTCGAAAGCTACTCTCGCCAGGAGAATTCCGTCGCGTCTCGCGCTACGGGTGTCGCAGCGTCTAACGTTGCGCAGGCTCGGCGAAACATCGCTGTCGTGGGTAGAACTAGGGGTGATGTTCCGCATGCAGAGGTCCCCTACATCAGGGTTGGAAAGTGGCCTCAGTCTCTGGCGAAGATCATTTCCGAGGTTGCAGGAGCTGTGAGAGCCTAGACCTACTTTTTGTCCCCGTTTTTGGTGTTCCGGGTTTACGATCTTCGTATCCATATCCGTACGAACTGATGAAACGGGGATTAACGTGTCTTATACCTCAGGGGCCAAAAAGCGCATGGCCCGTCCAGCAGCGGCTATTGCCTCTGCCGTCCTTGTGGGTGGCTCCGCTGTCGTTGTTTCGGCTGCACAGGCTCCGTCCGCCGACGCGCAGTCCTGCCCAGCGGTCGAGGTTATTCAGATCCAGGGAACTGGAAGTTCTAGCCAGGACAAGGACCCTAAGCAGTTGAAGTCGATGTACCCCAACTACAACTTCGCAGAGCGCCTGGTGAACAAGTACCCGGGACAGGTTCGAGCATGGGACGTGCCGTACCCGAGCTCCATTAACACGATGTTTCACCTCATCAGTAATTCTGGTATTCCGGGGCAGGCTCCCTCTAGCGAGCACACCTTCGGCCAGTCTGTGCAGATGGGCGTCGACTGGTCAACCAAGAGGATGGAGCAGACTGCCCGCGAGTGCCCGAACACGAAGTTCGTCATCACTGGCTACTCGCAGGGCGCTTCCGCAGCGGGTAACGTTGCGACTGCCGTAGCGAATGACTTCGTTAAGGGTGTCACTTCGGACGACATTGTGGCCGTCATGCTCGTGGCCGACCCGGGCCGTTCTGGAAACTCCCAGTACGACTCCTGGGAGACTACATCGACGCTGTACAATGAGATTCCGCCAGGAAAGATGCAGCGCAATCTCGAGATCGTCGCGCCAGAGGCTGTTGAGGGTACTGTCGGCTGGACTGGACCCCGGAACCTTCCGATGACTGGTCTCTACGGAAAGGTCTTGTCGCTGTGCGACTCTAACGACATTGCCTGCACGGTTAAGCCTGGGTCCATCCTTCGCGAGGTTGCTGACACTGCGAACCTCACCTCGAACACCTTTGTAAACACCGACCTCGGAAAGAAGCTGTCCAAGGGCGTCAACCACTTTATCTCCAACGGCGGAATCGACGCTGTCATGGCGCAGGACCTTAACCGCGCCGGCCAGATCTTCGGCGGCGCCGTCCAGGCCTCTGGTCTCGGCCTCCTGGACGCAGGAGCTGCGTTCCAGGCGCTGAAGGAGACGAAGAACCTCGCGGCAATCTTGCTTGGACCGAACGGTTTCGGCTCCGATATTGACGGTGGATTCTGGAAGAACATCGGGCCGCTAATCCGCGGCGGTCTCGAAAGTGGAGCCTACTCGCTCGCTGACACGTTCAACATCCCGCCGATTGTGGTCGAGGGTGCGCTGGAGCTCTTTAACCGTAATGCCAAGGAGCTGTCTACTGACGGCTACTGGGAGGACCTCGGAGGCACGATTGCCAAGAGCGGTGCATTCCCGGCAGCACACGCCTCGTACTGGACAACGAACCACATCAATGGACGTCCGTCTGCTGAGTGGGCGTACTCCTGGGCAGAGACCGCTGTCGGAAACGCCATTGCCGGAAAGACCTTCTCGTACACCCCGGCCGGCAACGTCGGAAGCGTCATCGAGCCGTCGCTTGAGGCTCCGGAGCAGATCAAGGGCGAGGAAGCCCCGAAGGTTACCGGAGAGAAGCAGAACAACGAGACATCCGCTCCGGCGCAACCTGACGCTCCGTCCGGCAGCACGTCTGGTGCGAGCAACAAGCCTGCTCCGGGGCAGGGGTCGAACACCGGCAGCACGGCAACGGATAAGCCTTCCCCCTCGACGTCTGCTCAGAAACCGTCGAAGGGGACTAACTCCGGCGAGAAGGGTGATGCCACCGCAACTCCGAAGGGGACCACCACTAAGGCTCCTGCTCCAGAAACAACCAAGCCTAACCCGGGATCTGCGAACGTGGGTTCCGACACCCCGTCGGTCACAAAGAAGCCGCTGCCGCTTCCTGGCATGAACACGGCAGGCGAGGAAGTCTCCTCCTCTAGCAACGCTTCTGGCGCAGGAAGCAAGACGGAAAACTCCAACACCGGAGGCGTTCTTGTTGACGGGAAGGGCAACGTTATCGGTGCCAAGGGGCGTGTGACGGAGGACGGCAAGTCGGTGAACATCATCGACAGGTCTGGCAAGATCGTTGCTACCGGAACCGTTGTCATCAACCCCGCAAGCGGAGAAGTCACCATTGTTGACGAGTCTGGCAAGGTGATCGCCAAGGGCGGAGCCGTTAAGGACGAGAACGGAGACATTGCCGTCATCAGTGGAGATGGTGATGTCATCGCAGTTCGCAAGAAGGGCGAGGACGAGGTTGTCAAGGCTGTCTCACAGCGCGCTGGAGAGAGCGAAGACGCCGACGGTACGGCAAATCATGGCGGAGCCGTAGAAAATGTCTCTTCGGCGGAGAGATCGGGTGACCGTGGCGAGAGAGCAATCCTCGCCTCCACCGGATCGGATCTCAGCGGCGTTGTCGGACTGACCTCGCTCGTGGCGCTCATTTCTGCGGCCGCCGTCGCAGGACGCAGACGCACTGTCAAGGGTGACGCAGTTTCTGAAACAACCATGTCTGCCTAGCTCAAAGTGGTAGGGAATACCGCACCGAGATTTTTCGGTGCGGTATTTCTTTTGCCTGATAGACTCGGGGTTTCTACCCCCTGGTTGTGGAAGTAGAGTATAGTTTTCGCTGTTACTGCTTCGACCTAACTATTGAACACAGAGGAAGAGCGCATTGATTAAAGTTGAAAACCTCACAAAGAGGTTCCGTAAGGATGGCCGGCCCGCGGTTGACAACGTCTCTTTTACCGCTAGGCCTGGTGAAGTTACTGGATTTCTTGGCCTAAATGGCGCCGGAAAGTCCACGACCATGAGGATGATCGTCGGGCTCGACAGCCCAACGTCGGGCTCCGCGACGATTAACGGTTCGCGCTACGACACGATGACCGATCCGAGCCGTGTTTCGGGAAGCCTCCTCGACCCGACGTGGCCTGACCCAAAGGTGACCGTAAACGACTATCTCGGCTGGGTTGTCCAGGCAACTGGAGCCAACCCAGACGATGTCTACAAGATTGTCGATACGGTTGGCTTGTCATCCGAGAGGCGCAAGAAGATCGGCGACCTTTCGCTCGGTCGTAGACAGCGCCTTGGTATCGCAGTTTCCTTGGTCAACGACCCGGACGTGTTTGTCCTCGATGAGCCGACGAACGGACTTGATCCGGAGAGTGCCAGGTGGGTCAGGGACCTCTACAAGAGGCTTGCCCACGAGGGCAACAAGACCGTGCTCATTTCATCCCATCTCCTCAACGAGTTGCAGGACATTATGGACCGGATCGTGGTCATCGACCAGGGTCGAATCATTGCTGATGCCCCATTCGATAGCTTTCTGGAGGAGTACGGCAGTGGAAATGTGAAATTGACTATTCCCACCGAGAAGATCGAGGACTTCGACATTGGCGTTTGCGCCTTTGCCGACAAATTCGGAATCGACCCCATTATTGACATCATCAGCAAGGGTTCTGGCTATTCAAATCTGAACGTGTCTGGAATGAGCGCAGTGGCAATCGGCAAGGTGGCGGTTGTTACCGACACTCCGGTGGTTGAGATGCGCAGGCAGTCCGTCGAGGACGCGTTCCTTGAACTGGTGACTGCGAGCAGGAGGGATGTGTAAATGACAACAGCAGTCCAGGAGGGAACCGGCAGGAGTGGCCTGCGCGGACAGCGTGGCCCTGCGGCCTCGTTCACTCGCGCGCTACGCTCTGAATTCAAGCGCCTCGTGTCCCAGAAGTGGTTCTACTGGTGCCTGGCCGGCATGCTTTTGGTTCCGTCTCTGATGGAGTGGTTCGTAGCGTTTACCAACCGGGCTATTTTCGAGGCGGACATCGTCACGAATTCGCTCGGTCCAAACGCCCTTCTCTCCGGCGTGAGACAGCCCGGTTCACTATTCATGTGGCTTATTATCGTCCTGTCCGTCACGAATGATTATTCGTCTGGACATTCGAAGCTGGTGGCGTCGTACTTTCCGTCTCGCTGGACCGCTCCGGTGGCGAAATGGGTTGTGGTCACATTGATTGCCTCGGCTGGCCTTTTCTTAGCGTTCCTTCTTAGTGTCGGCGTGTACTGGCTAACCGTTCCGGGAGAATTGCAATCAACGGAAGACATTGCCCACGCCGCGAAGACGATGGCGAAGGCCTGTCTTGTGTACGTCCCGCTTACGTCAGTGCTGATGATGGGCATTGCTCATCTTGTCAGAGGTTCCGTTCCGTCTATCATCATCGGTCTTGGGTGGCCTATGGTCGCCGCGATTGTTCCCCTGTCTCTCGACTCGCTCAAGCGCGTTGCACCATTCGCTCCGTTTAACAACGCGAGGAAGTGGACATGGGGCACGGAAGGACTGTTTACGGAGGACTCCTCAGAACTGTTTGCAAACGGTGGAGTGTGGCCGATTCTTTACTATGCGTTTATCGCGCTTGTTATCGGAGGAGCGTCTCTGTACGTGCTTAAGAAAAGGCCCGCTTAGGGAGACGTAGGTTGCCCCCGCTCCGATCCCCGTTCCGGTAATCGGAGCGGGGATTCTTTCTGTTTTCGAACCGCGATAGATACGATGTATCAAGATGTGTCCAGTTGAAAAGATGGGGATTTTACGATGGGAAATCACACAAAGAAGAACAGATTCAACGCTCGTATTGCCGCTGCGGTAACGGCCGCGACCGTTGCGGTAGGAGCTACCTCTCTCACTGCCGTACAGTTCGCGAGCGCGTCGGAGAAGACGGTCACGCTTGGTACCGCCTCGAATGATGAGATAACGCTTACCACCAAAGCCGACACGATTGGCGAGGCTCTTGTCGAAGCGGGGTTCGAGATAGATGACAGAGACATTGTCATCCCGTCGGCAGATAGCAAGCTCAGCGATGATTCCGACATCAGGGTAGTCAAGTCGAGGCCCGTTTCGCTTATCGTCGCGCCTTCCGTTTCGGTGACCGACGGCGCCCAGGACCAGCAGGAGGGGGATCGCCCCACCGAAGACACCGATCAGAAGCCAGAAGGCGAGAAACATGCGCCTAAGAAGGTTGCCGCCGTCGTTCCGTTTGTCCCCTCGCAGTCCGAATCCGTCGGAGAAATCGACCATGATGGACAGAAGGTGTCACTCCCGTCCGACACGGACGTGAGTGTCGCAGAGCCGGCCGCCAACGGAGCCGTTGGCATGAGTTCTGAGACGCTCGCGATCACAGTCGGGGACTATCTCAAAAGCCACGGCGTCGAGACGCAGGGACGACAGGTGACTCCACCCATCGACACTGTTATCCCCGACGAAGGCGCAGCGATCACCGTGAGTAACCGGATGGTCGACGTTCCTGTTCGCGACGGGGCTGGCGAAGAGAAGATCGTCAAGCTCGCTGAGGGAGTACCTGTAAAGCAGGCTCTTTCTGAAGTGGGAATCAAACTTTTCAGTGACGATGTCATCCCTGGGGTGGAAAACCCGGACGAGGCCATTGTGTTCGAGGGAATGGACCCAATCAAGGTTGACCGCGTGAGGTTCGATGAGGTCGAAGAGGAAGTTGACACAGAACCGGTGGAAGATGAGAGGATCGAAGATTCGTCTCTTTCTCTCGGAACGGAGGTTGTTGACTCAGAAGGAGAGGCTGGAAAGGACAAGGTCAAATTCAAGGTCAAGATCGTTGACGGCAAGGAGGTTAGTCGTGAGGAAGTCTCACGCGAGAACATATCCGCTGCAAAGCCTAAGGTTATCCGCGTAGGAACTGCACAGCAGGTGCAGCAGGTTGTTCAGTCTGCACCTGCACAGTCGAACACCGGCGCTGCTGCGCCGGCCGTCTCTGGCGGTTCAGTGTGGGATTCTATCGCGCAGTGCGAATCGGGAGGAAACTGGGCTATCAATACCGGAAACGGCTACCACGGGGGACTTCAGTTCTCTCCGTCGACCTGGAACGCCCACGGCGGTCAGGAGTACGCGCCGTACGCCTATATGGCTACTCGAGAACAGCAGATCGCAGTTGCCGAGAGAGTGAAGGCATCCCAGGGCTGGGGCGCCTGGCCGGCGTGTACGTCCCGACTCGGACTTCGCTAAAGACATGCGAGGGCCCGCGGACTGCAAGATACTTTGCGGTCCGCGGGCTTATGTTTTTCGCGCCTAGAAGGAGCCTAAAAAGGAGATGATCGACGCAGCGGCGGACGTATCGACCACCGAAACGGATTCCGGTGCGAGAGCGATGACGATAGCCACGAAACCAACGAGCGAGTACAAAGACACCACGACTCTTTCGCAGTATGCGTTGTAGTAGTCCATCGGTGAGGGACCCTTTTTGCCGCGCTTTTTCGCTTCGTACTTCTTTGCGGCAATCGAGACGGTGGAAAACGACCTCCACCCCATCGTCCTGTTCGACGGCCACAGGAACTCGACTCCAGATTTGGTTGCCATGTCCCCGAGAATGTGGAGCCACGTTCCGTACGAGATCGCGAACACGACCGGGGAGAGGTCATCTATTCCCCAGTACACAAGTGCTCCAATGGCAATGGACGCGATAAGGGCGTACTTGCGAAGCGAGCGAGGGGCGACAATGCCCCACGACAGGCACACGGACATCGCCACGGTTATCGCTGCGAATACTCCGCCGACATACGACGCCGCAAGACCAAACGCGAATGTTAGGGCGACGAACACCCATGTGTGGGTCATCTCGCGGTGCCCGCCTGAGACGTGTCGGACAAATTTCGAGAACGTCCTGGATACCGGGCCAAGAAACCTCGATACGGTAGACCCCGGCTCGTCAATGTCCGGCGACAAAGCCCACCCCGCCGTCACGAGCGCCCATGTAATAAGAGGAACTGCTTCACCGACTGGAATGAGATTCGGGGCAGTGATGTAGACCAGAGCGCCGACGAGCATCGACGCGAATATCGCAAAGATGATCCATCCGAAAGCCCTAACTGAGGATGACACGAATGGCGCTCGCTTCTTCACCCAAGACGGTGCAGAGGTTGCAGCGAAGATGTTTTTCGGAACGTAGGACATTCCGATTGCCGCCGCGGAGGCCGCTGCGGAGGCAACAACTACAGGGGTCGTGTAGTCGGGGTTGTGAGACAGGGTAGCAACCGTCGCTGCGCTAATGGCGAACCCGGATGCGCCAACTGCCGCGTGGGACTTTCCAAGCATTTTTCCTCCTGTGGTGTGTTATATCTTTAATATACATAGGTGTAGATAAGGTATCAAGTTGATTTCCTCGGAAAGACTTCCAAGTACCCGTGTTTTTGTTATCTAATCGCTATAGTCGGTTCTGGTAATTCCACCAAGCGTCAAAAGGCGCGGTACCAACTCTTGGAAGGTTACATTTCATGGCTATGAAGATTACTGGCCGAGTGGCCATTGCGGCATCCGCCGCCACCATCGCCCTTGCCCCGTTTGCTGGTCTTGCACAGGCGCAGGACAAGAATGTCGAGGTTGGGTTCGAGGACACCGTTGACGTGGGACCGGGCCTGCCGACTGGACAGGGCGGCTCCGACTCGAAGGGTCCTGCCGTCGTTGGCCCGAGCAAGGAATCTCCTGCCCCGGCACCGAAGGCCGAATCGCCTGCGCCTGCTCCTGCCCCGGCGCCAGAGGTTGAGTCCCCAGCTCCGGCACCAGCCCCGGCACCCCAGGCTGAGGCTCCTGCTCCGGCACCAGCACCGGCCGAGGGTGAGGGAAAGCCGATGGAGAATGTCGTGGTTGACGATGACGCTGATGACATTCAGGAGGCCCCTGCCCCGGCGCCGGTCGAGCCTCAGTCTGAACAGGCCGAGGCTGACGACGACAGCGCTTCAGCCAACACCGGTAGCGCAGCGTACGACAGCGGAAACCTTTACGCACCACAGCTCGCCCAGACCGGCGCGCCACTGCTTGGCTTCGCAGGCGCTGGAATCGCCTCGGCATTTGCCGCAGGTTTTGCGTCCCGAGCACGTCGCAACAAGTAGCATTCACGAAGGATTTACCCCGACCCCCGCACGGGTCGGGGTTTTCCCGTGTGCGGGGGGGTAAGCAGCGGTGTCATATACTCTTTGATTAGCATGTGAACCTAATCAAAGAAAGAGGGGCAAGATCATGTCTTTGTACACAACGACCGTTGTTGTGTCTCTGGTGATGTCTCTGGTAGCAATCGGCGTAATCTCTGCCTATGTCATCACGGAGAGCAAGAGCGGGGGAGAACACTCTAGGTCGAGCGATTTCCCGCTGTGGGTGACATCCGTGGGCGTATTGTCTGGATTTGCGATTGCCATTGCTGTGCAGTCCGCAGGAGGAGGCGTTCTTTGGATTCTCCTGTTCCCGGTTGTAGTCCTTGTCGCCGGAGCTCTTGTTTCCAACATTGCTATATCTGGCATCTCCAAGAGGTACGGAGGAGGAACAGGGGAAACAGAGATTGAATGGGGCGATACGTTCGTTGATGACGGGTTCGGGTTCTACTCCCCAAACGGTGGAAAATGGGGTGCCACGGAGGAGAAGAACGATTCGTTATCTATAGCCACCAAACATGCCAATGGTGCCCCCGCCTTTGAGGCGTAGGGAGGACGTCAATCTCCTTCTCCTCCGGTAAGGGTGTCGTGTGCTGGAAAAATAACACCAAAACTGAGAATCGGTAAATACACAAGGGTCGGGAGGGGTATTTTTTTCGCCGTTTTACTCTGTCCGGTAGTAATGTAACGGTTTGGCAAAGGAGACGGGGATTTGAAATCCCCGAAAGCACGTTTTACAGGAGATAACGTTGGGTAAGCACGGCAAGAGCGCACCTGGTTCGAATAGGGGTTCAGCGAAGTTTATTAGCGCTCCGATTGCGGCAATCGCCGTAACTGCCGTCGTCGGCTCGGCGGGCATGACCGCCATGAACATGGCGAATGGAGACTCTCAGATCTCCTCCGGTGACCACACAAAGGTGATGGCTGCGGCTATGGACGGCAAGGGCTACGTTTCGGACGCGGATCTCGTGGAGGGAGAGAACAATGGTGTCGGCGGTGGGCAGCCTACCGTCGGTGTGCCGCAGATCCTCACCGGCGAGTTTGCCGCCTCGAATGCCCCGATCACGAACTATGATGAGCAACTTCGAAAGGCAGTGGAGTTCAGCAACGAGCGGGCAGAAGCGGACAGGCTTGCCCGAATGCCTTCTACCGTTGTCCCGGCAGACGGAGCGTACACCTCTGGGTTCGGAATGAGGTGGGGAACTAACCACAACGGAATCGACATCGCGAACGCCATTGGAACTCCCATCTACTCCGCTATGGACGGAGTAGTCGTTGATGCCGGCGAGGCACAGGGGTATGGACAGTGGGTTCGAGTTCTCCACGGAGACGGTTCCATCACTGTTTACGGTCACATCGAGACCATCGACTGCTACGTAGGACAGAAGGTCATGGCGGGGGAGAAGATTGCGGGAATGGGCAACCGAGGGTTCTCCACCGGTCCGCACCTCCATTTCGAGATCTGGCCGGACGGGGCGAACCCCGTTGACCCGGTTCCGTGGCTTCAGGAACGCGGTGTTAATTTCGGGTAACCGGGGTTAATATCCAATAGAGTTTTTCATCGCGACAAAGTGTCTTCAGAGAGGAAAAGTAAAAATGAACAGCAGAAGAATGGCAGCGACGGCTGCTGCTATGGTCGCCCTGACAACGGCATCCATCTCCGCTCCCGTTGCGGGCGCCGATCCGGTGAACGACCCGGAAACCACCCTCGCTCCTGACAACGGTGACGAAAAGAACAGGCTCAACGAGGACGGAACAGAAGTTGACCGCGAAAAGGTCGAAAAGGAAGTCGCCGACGAGTCTGATGTTGACCTAGACAAGTTGCGTAAGGAACTTGACGGAATTCGAGACAGGATCGCCAAGATTAAGGAGTCCGAATCTCCGGCTGCTGGGTCAGAACTTCAGGAAGCTCGCGAATCGCTCGACAAGGCATCTGCTGACCTTGACAAGTCGAAGCGGGAGGCAGCGGAGGCGAAGAAGTCCGCGGACGAGAAGACCGACAGCCTCGGCAGTGTCGTCAATGGCCTCTACTCGTTCGCCTCGAACTTCACCCTTTTGGAGAATGCTGCCATTGGAGCGGCGAACACGTTCGCCTCGAACACCCCTATTGCTGATGCTGCGGAAGCGAAGAAGAAGTCCAACCTTGCAAATGTCAAGGTGTCTGACGCGGAGGTCACTGCCGAAAAGGCCGCCGTTGCGGTGTCCGAGTCGGAAACGAAGGTTGACTCACTCAAGTCGGAACTGGGGCAGGCAGAGCGCCAGGCTGGAGAAAAGCAGCGCAAGATTGATGACGAGACCAAGCGTCGCGAAGACGAGGTTGACAAGATCGTCAAGGAGGAGCAGGAAAAGATCGACAAGTCGAAGCGGGAGGCTGAACTTGCTTCTTCCGCGGCGGCAATCGCTGCGAATAACGCAACGGCTTCCGGGTCGGGATACAGCACTCAGGCAACCCCCGCTGGTCCAGCGGCACCATCTTCCGTTGATACGTCCTCTGTGGTTTCCGCTGCGATGTCCCGAATCGGGTCTCCTTACGCATGGGGAGCCGCTGGACCAAACGCCTTCGACTGCTCCGGTCTCGTTTCTTGGTCGTACTCCCAGGTTGGAAAGAGCATTCCGAGAACCTCTCAGGCGCAGATTGCAGGTGGAACCCCGGTCGCTATTTCCGATCTCCAGCCGGGAGATGTTGTCGGGTTCTACCCGGGAATTACCCACGTCGGAATTTACATCGGGAACGGGCAGGTGGTTCACGCCTCGACGTACGGAACTCCGGTTCAGGTCGCAGACATGAACACGATGCCAGTGACCGGGGCGGCACGCTACTAGACCCCCTTTACCCCCTTACCCCCTCCCATCTCTTGCGGAGGGGGTATTTCTATGCCATTGGCGAAAAGGTCTCCGAACTTGCCTATATGAGTTGCAAAACCCTTGGTCAGAGACGTGTTTTAATTTTTACCCCCATCTGGGTGCCCCCGAATGGGGGTAACCCGAAAGGGGGTACTTTTCGCACCCTGCTATGTTTTAACTACCCCCAAACGGAGGCACCCTCACGGGGGTGACTCCAGAAGAAATTACAGAGAGGAAACAAGAACAATGAAGTACATCAACAAGAAGGGCGCAGCGGCAATCGCCGGCATGCTTTCCGTTAGCCTTGTTGCTACGGGCTGCTCCGCCACCCAGGAGGGGAAGGGCGACACCAACACCGCATCTTCTTCCGTCGCAACTGACAGCAAGGCCCGCCCTGTCGTGACCGCCAAGCCGGCCAAGGTTGCTACCCCGGATTACGTACCGGCCATTAACGAGGTTAACGATTCTCGAGCGTCCGTCGCGTCGCACCTCGTTGCGGTTGACGTTGCGGTTGACGAGGCGATTGAGAGCGTCTCCGAGAAGATCGAGGGTGCGACCTACAACAAGCAGCGCACCACCAATCTTCTGGTCGCCGGCTCCAATCTGGCAGACAACCTTAAGGATCAGGCGGAGTACGCAGACCAGGTTGCCAACCGCGTGTACGAGGGTCTCGTGTCTGGTGACCAGGCTCGAAAGAGCGCCGCTCTGGGCGATCTTCACACCCTTTGGTCCGGCGTATCTGTGGTCTACCCGCAGCCGTCTGCGCCTGATGCGTTCCGAAACGTCCAGGACTTCCTGGCTGGCGGCGAGGTGCCCAACATTGCCGATGTCAAGGCCCTCGTTGACTACTTCATCGTGAAGAACGAGATTCCGGTTCCGACCATCAACGAGATCGAGACTGTTATCGCAACGAACCTGAACACCGCACACGAGGCGTACCACTCGAACTGGTCTGCTCCTGCGGTCAACAATGGCGTCGGCAATGACAATCGTGATCCTTCTCCGAAGAGCACCTTCGACCCTGCCATGGCCGACTTCTACACGAACCTGCGAGCGGCGTCCGAGAACAAGGACGAGTTCATCGAGTCCATCCGCAGCAACGGCAACATTGACGAACTTCGCGGTATCGCCAAGCAGTTCGATGCCATGAGCCAGCAGTCCATCAACCTTCTCATCGCTGGTGGCATGACCGTGGCCGCGGTGGCCGCTATCATCGCCGACTCTGTCAATGAGCAAATTCCGGATACCCCGCGCGAGAACGATGCCGAGTCCACCCCGAACATCGACCGCAACCCCGCTGCTGATGTCCAGTTCCCGGACAACAGCGTCGAGGTGGTTCCGGAGGACGAGGCTCCGGCTAAGGAGGAGACTCCGAACATCGAGACCGAGACTCCGGTGGTTGATAACTTCCCGGACAACAGCGTCGAGGTGGTTCCGGAGGACGAGGCTCCGGCAGAGGACACCTCCACCCCGGATGACGAGGCTCCTGTCGAGGAGACCCCGGCCGTTGATAACGATGCTCCGGCTAAGGAGGAGACTCCGAACATCGAGACCGAGACTCCGGTGGTTGATAACTTCCCGGACAACAGCGTCGAGGTGGTTCCGGAGGACGAGGCTCCGGCAGAGGACACCTCCACCCCGGATGACGAGGCTCCTGTCGAGGAGACCCCGGCCGTTGATAACGA
>ERZ1029884.16-NODE-16-length-54259-cov-15.628478_pt1 | contig 54259 bp, 37 predicted proteins | sample MGYA00519233_ERZ1029884 | MGnify/ENA primary metagenome ERZ1029884 (study PRJEB33666, sample SAMEA4610931) | skin metagenome | biome: Human-associated habitat; feature: Malodor aspect; material: skin | place: Philippines | collected 2015-08 ...
GAAGGGTGCTGTAACTGCGAAAGCTATGCTTGAGAAGTTAAGCAACCAACTTGAAGATATTAAAAATGTACCATAAAAAGTTATGTACATCCCTTGATACAACTGACTTCCAAATGGTTTTGTGTACAGTAATTTTTTGAGATTTTAAGGATATTTTCTTTTATCTCTTAGAAGTATATTCTCTTAACAGATAATAATAATATATATAGTCTTACTTTTAGGAGATATATGTTTTTGTACCCAAATTGTTATTATTAATCAGACCAATCAATTACAAACCCTATTAAATCAAGCTTTTTGAGTGAATTTGATTTAATTTTTTATCGTAATTCCCAATCTTCTTATCACTAAAAATGATCGTAAAAAAGTTGTGCAGAACCCTTGATGTACTTGAGTTTTAAACATGTCTATGTACAGTAAAATTCACAGATTTTAAGGATATTTTTTATCCCCTTTTATAAGTATATTCTCTTAACAGATTATTATATATATAGTCTTACTTATAGGAGATATATAATAATGTCCTAAAAATGTCATTAGGGGTATACCACCATTATTTTTTGGTAAGTACACCCCTATATCAAATATTAAATTTCCCTAGATAAATTCAAATACACAATACTAATTAAACCACCATTATATTTCTTGGTCACTTGATTTAATTTATAATATTTTTCACTGAAATTATCTCTTATCTCTTTATGAAATTTTCTCGTTGTTATTTCTGTTATACCTAAACTTGCTGCTATTTGACTTATTGACGTTTTGAACTTATCTTTGTCTGTTATATCATTGTTTCCAGTAATATTTTTTAAATAAGTTATGTAAAATAATGCTCCACTTGATAATTCACCAGTTAACACCTTCTCAATGGTGTTTAAATCAAACATAATATAGTCCACTGGATCAATGTTTAAAGGTTGTTGTTTAATTTGATAGCCTCTTCCTTTTTTAACTTTCTTGCCATAAATATGTAAAGTAGGTTCAATACAGATTTTGTATCTATTCTCATAGTTATCAACTTTATCCAATAGTTCTTCACGAGTTAAATCGTTAGTTGTTTTATGATTAGCGAATATGACTTCTTTATTGTCTTTGCTTTTTGTCTTAGATAACTCATACCACAACGGTAAATAATTTTGATGAGTAATATAGCCTTCTTTTTCAAAAAACCCTGATTTAGTAAACTCTTTTCTAACTAATTTGCTCCAACCAATATTCATAACGTCTAGAATATTTGATAAGTGCATATGATGTTTTCTGTATGTATGGTAAGCATTATGATAGCACAGTATTATACCAATATAAGCATATAGTATTTTACCTTTAGTTGATACACTCATTTTTTTATTTTTAAGGTAAGTTATGACACCTCTCGGTATCACAACTTTGCCATTATTTTTAAATATTTCTCTTCTAATATTTCTAATTTCTTCTTCAGTTAGTAAATGCTTTTCTTCCATGATTTATCCTCTATTATTTATTATATTTTATTTCTTTTAATGTTCTAAAAATTCACTGATAAAACATTTTCTAGTTTTACCTTTATCAGTTTTAATCGAATAATGTACTGCTGATGTCTCAGCAAATAAGAAACATTGATTGATCGTTCTAGTTAACATCGTGTATAAGAATTGTCTACTTAGTAACATGTAATCACTAAATGACAATGCACCAACCAATGTTTTAAACCCGCTACCTTGTGAACGGTGACAACTAATTGCATAACCTAAATCAATTATACCTATCTCGTTAGTTTTCTGAGTATGCTCATAGAATACTAATTCTCCCACACCCTCAAATTTAATCAACATTCCTACACCACTTGCACATTCAATGATTTCTCCAAATGTACCGTTAAATACTTCAGTTTCTTCAAAAGTTTTGTCTTCCAATAACGCAAAACCATTCGCCACATCTTGAAAATCACTATAACCTAATGTTCTAGCAGCGTATTTGTTACCTTGTTGAATAACCCTGTCACCTTTTCTAAACTCATAAACCTTTCCAGTTAATGTATTTTGAACTATTTTCTGAGGGTTAAATAATTCTTGTAATTCTTTATTCAAGTTAACTACCGACAATTCTCCTTTTTCTTTTAAGCCAGTAATAACTTGAATATCATTAGGGTTCATATCCTTATTGTTTAAATAACGTTTCACAGTATGTAATAAATTATCTTTAATGGCTGCTCTATCTTGGAAACCAAAGTAATAAAAATCTTTGTTGTCACCATAAACAGTTAAACCATAATCGGTGTAATCATTAAATTGAGTGCCTTCACGTATCTTGTTAGCAACTTGTAATGTACCAGACTCTTTTGCTTGTCTATGTACTTCAGTTAAAGTTACATGTTCAAATTCTGTTGTATCAAGTAAGTTATCAAATACTGCTCCTCTGCTGATCGAAGGTAACTGCCCGCTATCTCCAACAATCATTAATTGAGAGCCGCTTGCCACAGCTTTAATTAAGTCTAAAAATAGTTTATTATCAACCATTGAGGCTTCATCTAGAATAACTACTTTTTCGCTCAACGGGTTTTCTTCGTTATGTAAAAAACCAAAGTTCACTGGATCAAATCTAAGTGTTCTATGTATAGTTTTTGCTTTTAGTCCATTTTGTGATAGTACGTTTGCTGCTTTACCACTCAACGCACAAGCAACATGTGGTAAACCGATAATATCAATTGCAGTTTTTAAACTCGAAGTTTTACCAGAACCAGCGAGTCCATCAAGAATAAATACTCCACTGCTTACAGCTTTCCTAATTGCTTCTTTTTGTTGTTCATTAAATGTGAAACCTAGTCGATCCTCATTCATTTTGATAATATCTTCAAGCTCTTTCGTGTCATATGAGGTAAAACTGTCTCTTATTCTTCTTAAATGTTCTACAATTAATTCTTCTTCTCTTCGATATTTCTTTAAACTGATATATCCATTATCGTAATATACATTTGGATCGTTGATAATCAAACCAAATGTTTCATCGTCAACTTCATCAATTTCTAATATGTCACACAAGTTTTCTTCAAATTTATCAATACTAAGCTTTGTATCTCCAAGTGCTACCATTTGCTCTATAACATATAAAGCACCAGCTCTAATTCTTTGCGGTGAGTCAATACTAATTCCTTTTTTCAAACCATACTCATCTATACGCTTAAAACCAAACCCTCCAGCTGATGTTAAATCATATATGTTATTTTCTATGATATGTAATAACTTTTCTACTGAACCATAATGATCGGCTAATGAAACAACTGCTTTAATACTCGCTCCTAATGGTGCTAACTCTATAACCGCCTTGCTATACTTGGACATCTCAGTAAGCTTTTCTTTAATAGATAAAGCAGTAGCATTCTTAATTCCTTTTACTTCTGTAATATCAACTTTGTCATTAAGAATATCTTTTACTAACTCATCCCTATAACCAAATTCATCAATAATTGCTTCCGCTTGATTATCTGTCAATATTACTCTTAAAAACTCTTCATTAGCCTTTTTGCCTGAAATACCATCTGACTCCACTTCAATAAAAGTATATGTATCAATTTTTCTTCTTTCATCGTAGCTCTCTTTAAATCTAACAGTATAAGCTTCTCCTTCTACTAATGGTTGAACATTACCAGCAATAGAAAAGTTCTTATATTGAGGATGAACCGATATCTCTGGGTTAATTTCTCCTTCAAAACTAAAACCATAAGCACCAAACATGCTACTATCATTGTAGAATAGCTGCTTACTTACTACTAATCTCTCTCTAAATTCTTTAAATTCTTTTTCCATTTACTTTTCTCCTTTTTGGGTATTAAATTTAAAACCTAATACAACTATAAGAAATAAAATATAAAAAGTCAACACCTTTACAAAAGAAATAAAATATAGTAAAATAGTTTTATAACTTTGAAAGGAATTGAAAATATGATTATTACAAAGGAAAATTTACATAAGTATGTAGATAGCTTAGGCTACTCTATCGAAGAATTAGAAGGAATGAAAATTGGAGACTCGTATGAAATCTCTATGACTATTAATAAAATAAAAAGAACTGCGTTAGATGAATGGTTATTTTTACGATTTGACTCAGTTAATACTCATATACATAAAGAATATCCTTCAAACCAAAATAATAAGGAATTGTGGGATAATTTTAAAAAATCTTGTGATTATGCTTTAAAGTATGGAGAAGATAGAAATAATGCGATCAAAGAAAACTTTAACGATGATCATGCAGCAGAAATTGTTAGTACAGTAACATTTATGAATGAACAAGTTAAAACTACTTCAGCTCAATTATCTGGAGAGTCTGGTATTACAAAAACGCTAGAAAAAATTGCAGATTATATTGTATTTTCTAAATTCAACAATGTAAAAGAAGAAGAACAACACGAAGATGTAAAAAAAGAAATTATGCGTCTTGAACGTATCAAAAAGAAAAAACGTAAAGAAGCTGAACAAAAAAGAATTGAAGAAGCTAAATTAGAACTTAAAAACACTCCATATAACCATACTAAAAAATTATCAGTACCACCTTCTCATATGAATTTAACTAGTCTTAGTCAAATTCATGATGGCACTATTGATGAGCGTTCAGTTGGAACTCACGTTAATTACACAAGAGTAGACAGACAAATGGAACAAGGTAAGTTTAATGAAGATATGGAGGCATTCTGGGAACGTTTTTCTCCAAGTAAACCTAATTCAATTCCTCATTATGCTAAAGAACCAATTAATTATAAAGAATTAGCTTACAGTACGATGAAACAATATATAGATGAAATCGAATATCTAGAAAGCAGACCTTTTTCTCCTGATCGTGCAAAACAGATTTCATATTTAAAAACAGAAATGCGAACTGCTTTAGAAACATTAAGAAAAGTTATTCATATTCAACCAACCTCTTCTATTGATGAAACAATTCCTATGGATAGTTGGAATAGATTAAGTTTAAGAAACACTGATACATATATTGCTTTATTATTAGGTTACTATGACGCAACAAAGAAATATGACAATAAACCTTCAACTAGCTTTTGGGCTTTACTTAGAACTTTTGAGCAAATATTAAATAACACAATATGGACTAATGAAGAAAAAGTATTAATTGAGTTTATTCTTGAGACAGGTATTACTGATCAAAAACAAATTGCTTATGAGCTAGAAAAAGAAACAGGTAGTATCATATCGCAAAGTCAAATATCTAAATTAATCAATAAACATATACCAAATAAATTACTTCATACATACGAAAAACAATTAGAAGACTGGATATGGACTTATCGTAGAAAAGGTTTATATAAAACATGTAAGCATTGTAATGAAGTTAAGCTTGCAGTAGACAATAGATATTTCAGTAAAGACACTAAAGGAATATATGGTTTAAAAGCTAAATGTAAGACATGTGAAAAGAAAAAATAATACATATTCGAGAAGTTTGGAATAAAAAATGACTTCTGTTGACAATACTTTATGAAGAGGCATAAACAATCGTTGAGATTTAATTTATTTCCCTATAAAGAAATAACATATAATAATAACAATTTAATAAAATTCGTGAAAGCTACCACTTGATTGGAGGAGTAGTCTTTCACGTCTCATTCTTATGAGACTAATTAACATATCCAATCACAAAAAAATTAGGGAAGCCTTTAACAAGGCAAAAAGGAGAAAAATATATTATGACAAAATTAGCTAAAAAAGATTTAATTAACGAATTACAAGAAAAATCTCGTGTACGTGGTTTAGAAATTACTAAAAAAGACGCTGCAACATTATTCTCAGCATTTGAAGATACAATGATTGAAGCAATTCATGCTGCTGACGAAGTTGGTTACGATAGCTTCTCAACAAACTTTGGTACATTCAAAATCGTTGAAGTTCCAGAAAAATCTGGTGTATCACGCTTAGGCGGAGAAGAAAAATTTTGGACATCACCAGCACACAAAACAGTTCGTTTTAAATTAAATAAATCAGTTAAAGATAAATTAAAAGCAGAAACTTCTAAGTAATATAATATAGGAGAGGAATTTCATCATGGCACAAATTACTAATTCAATTTCATTTAAAAACGCAATTATCGACCTAGAAAATAATCAAATCATCGAGCTTAACAAAGATACAGAGCAGCAGTATTCATTATCAGAAGTATTTAGTCGTTTCCAAGACAAATATGTTTCATTAACTATCAAAGAGAATTCAGAATTAGGTTTTGAAGGATAATTCTCTCAATGAGTTTAAATATTACTCGTGGTGATAATGAAACTTTAGCTCAGTATCACTTCAGACTTTATAAAAATAAAGAAGAGATGGGACTCAGCAATATTCAGATTGCTGACCTTCTCAATTCTGAATATGGTACAAATTACGATGAGTCTAAGTTCCGAAAAGAATATCAAGCTTACATTAACGTTTGGAAAGATATGATCGAAGAAAAGCATAAAGCTTCATTACCAAATGGTATTATTGAAGAACTTAGATATGAACGAAATGAACTTAAAAAAGAAAAAATTCGCTTTAGTGATCAAAAACGTGAATTCAATAATATTCTTAGAAAAATGGCACGTTTAGAACACTTACAAGATTACCTTAAAGAAACAGTTGAACAATTAGAACCTGTGAACTTAAACATTCAGCCAACTCATATTGGTGTCAAAGAAGCTATGGTAGTCATTAGTGATATGCATGTAGGAATGCAAATCAACTCTCAATTTAACGTTTACAATAAAGACGTTGCTAAACAACGTTTAGAAAAACTTTGCAACAAAACATATGATAAGGTTCAAAAAGAGAACATTACAACATTACATATTGCGTCATTAGGTGATCAGATTAACGGTTTAATTCATTCAACAACTAGAATTAATAATGAAGAGAATGTAATTGAACAAATTATTACAGTTAGTGAATATTTAAAACAATTTATTAAAGTTTTCCTAGATTTAGGCATTAACGTTAAATTTTATAATGTTGTTGGTAATCATAGCAGAGTGGTTGCTAACAAAAAAGACTCTATTGGTACTTCTGAGTCATTTGAGAGATTAATCACAACAATTTTAGACACTTCTTTTGAAAAGTATTCTAATTATCACTCAGAAAGCGATACTGAAGGCTTTATAATAATTAATATCTCTGGTAAAAATATAGTCTTAGCTCACGGTGACTTAGACAGAGGTGCTAATTCGATTACTAAGCTTTCACAATTATTAGGAATTCAAATACATTACATATTTACTGGACATGTCCATCATCATTTTGTTAAAGAACATGGTTTAACTGTTCAGTATGGTGTTGGTTCATTCTGCGGGCTTGATCAATACGCTATTAGCGGTAGATTTTCTGGCCGCCCTTCTCAATTACTTGTAACATTTAATGAAGCAGATATTGAAGAAACAAATACAGTTTATTTAGACTAATCTAAACTGGTTCCTGAGTACGAAAAACCCTTTATCCTAAGCATGATACGTCTGCTAGGAATTCTTAAAGGTGCTATTTGGTTACAGGTTTCGAATAGCTTTACTTTTACTTAACGACAACTTTTCTACATTCAGATGTAGATTTTTATTCTCGATATTTTATATCGACTTTCAGTTAATAGCTGAACTCATTCGACCATTGCAATTATAATGGTTTCAAAAAGGCTTTGCGAATGTGCCCGTTGAAACATATCGTATTAAAAGTTGCTGTTTCTAGAGCAGCAACCAGTCATTTGTTAAACTTTTGAAAGATTAGTTACTATCTCGATTTTGAAAACAAAGAACAGATTACCAGTCTGGTCGAGATAAAGTTATAAAGTGTTGAACTTACTGGTTTGGTAAGCCTACTTCTTTTTAGGAGAAAGTTTAAGCGACTAATCTTTGCTTGAAAACTGTATCTAATAATAATTAGGTATAGTTTTGAAGTATAGTTTCCTAACCAACGCCTCTTTTAAAGCGAAACACGGTTAGGCTTTTTACTTTTAAAGGACTATACGTCCATCAAACAATACATATAGCGATTAACTCGCAGCATTAAATTGCACTATGCTAAGCGTAATTCCTATTCCTTGATCGCATGCACTTGCTTGTAGGTTGAAGGCATAGAACCGAAATAACCTATATGGTTGTAGACTTTGTTTCTTTTTGAAGTAAAGTTGAGTTTTTATGGTCATTTAATTGAGACCTAACTTTATTTATCTTGCTAATAAATATTGAATTATGTTTCATTTATTTGACCGCTTCATCATAGGATATATAGCTCCTTTAAGTCTATAAGTCAAAATTAAGTTATGTAGTAATTGCTTAGTTCCCTGTTAATCTTAGTTGATGACTAAGGTCGCTTTTGCGATATGGTTCAAGCTATGACGAAAAGACCTAATCAATCGTTTCCTCATAGATTGCAATAATGATGTACACATTGATTGCAAAACCTTTATTGGTAGACGTATCAATAAAGGCACTTATTAAATGTTTCTATTTGGTAAGTGTAGGGCGTGGCAAAGCTGCCACCATAAATATAGCTCATTGATTGACTTTATTTAAAATTATAGAGTTTTATGGTTCTCTTAAAAACCACTGTATATTCGAGTTCGTGATCCTCTCCAAAATCACACTGATGATCATCGTAAGAGAATTAAAATTAAGAAGTCCAGTATTATAAGAAAACTTACTTTTTCGGACTGAAGTTGCTGGTTATAAGTCCAGTTTTTCTAATTAATAAAAGAACAATTTTATTACAAGCGGTTTTCCTAATATGGTAGGCTCAGTTGGTTCGAAACCAAATAAACCGTTCCCTCTCTTATTTTTATTTAAAAGGGTGAGGCTACTCTTTTTCATAACTACTCTCTATATAATTCCTCTTTTCTTTTTGATACTTTTAATACACCTCCCTCACATATACACACACTCACCCTTTTAATTGATTAATATTGTAATTAGAACCTAAAACACTTATTGGGTTTTAATTAGAGTGTTAATCACTCTCATTTTCCTTTCCATGATAAATTCCTTTCAGTTCCGACCTTCTCACAGGTCGGTTTTTTTGTTGGTTAGGTGAAGGTTTTTCCCTCTCCTAATCCTCTCCTTCCTTCACCTACCGAACAAAATTAAATTGACAACTAAAGATAGGTGAAATTATGGCAATAAGAAAAAAAGCTGAAAAGAAATTAACTTGCATGTGCTGTAATAGAAACCTCACTCTTGATTTGAACTATTATCCATTGAATGATAACAACCCAGCATTTCCAAACGGATATTATCCAATATGCAAAGATTGTTGTGCTGATATGTTAAAAGATGAGGAAAACGGTTATAAATCTTTCATTCAATTATTAAGAGTATTAGATTATCCGTTTAGATATGAAGCATTCGAACAAGTTAATTTTGATTATGTACGATACATGAATAAAGCTTCAATAAGACGTAACGCTTCTTTCATCGACTCAGACGCTCTAGTTAGTTCTAAAAGTGAAACATTAACTGAAGAGAATATCATGAAACTTACTCCAGATGAGTTAAGACAATGTAAACTTTATTGGGGTGAAGGAGATTATACTGAAGATGATTATATTTACTTAATCAGTAGATATGAGAGTTACTGTAAGACATATGATGTTGATAGTCCAACCTTTGAGAATATCATCACTCAAATATGTCAATTAGAGCTAGAAATTCGTAAGAAGCGTACTAAAGGTTCACAAAGCACTAAAGAAGAAACTAATTTAATTCTTAATTTAATGAAGAGTGCGGGTATCTCCCCTAACCAAGAAAAAGAAAGTAAGACTAATGATAAAGAAACTTTCGGTGTTTGGGTTAAACGTTGGGAGAATGACAAACCTGTACCTGAACCTTTAGAAGAGTTTAAAGATGTGGATGGAATTGAAAAATACGTTCAAAATAACTTCTTATCACCTATGAGACGCTCACTTGATTTAGATGACAATTTCCATGATCAGTATCAAGAACATATCGACAAATATGGTATCTCTACTGAAGAATTGTTAGGTGTTGAAGATGAGTAAGTTTGTTAATTCTAATAGTCCTTATAAAAATACTATTGATTTATTCAAACTAAGACGTAATAAACGTAATACTAAGTCACGATCAGAGCAAACGATGGAAAACATTGCTGTTTGGATATCTTTTTATAGAGAGAACCCACATCGTTTTGTTCTAGACTTTATGAATATTAACTTACGTCCGTTCCAATGTGTATTACTTTGGGCAATGATCCATCATCAATATTTCATGTTCTTAGCGTCAAGGGGACTTGGTAAGACATTCTTATCTGCTGTATATTGTTTAACTCGTTGTATTTTATATCCGGGTACTAAGATAATTATTACAGCTCCTACTAAGTCTCAAGGTATCAACGTATTAGAAAAAATTGAAAATGAATTACTCTCTCCGCTTATTCATAGAGAGATTGAGTCTATTAATACCGGAAACCAGAAACCTATGATTGCTTTTCATAATGGTAGCTGGATAAGAGTAGTAGCCTCTAATGATAATGCTCGTGGTCATCGTGCTAACTTATTATTAGTCGATGAGTTCGTTAAAGTTGATGAAGACTTAATAGATACAGTATTCAAGAAAATGTTAACCTCTCAACGTGAACCAGCATTCTTACATAAGACTAAGTATAAAAATTACCCTCGTGAAGAAAATACTCAAATGTATTTATCATCTGCTTGGATGAAATCACACTGGGGTTACGACTCAATGCGTTCGTTTACTAAACAAATGCTCAAGAAGAAAAGCGAAGACGACTTAAAGACATTCGTTTGTCATATCCCCTATTACACAGGTGTTATGGAGAAACTTTATTCTCATAAACAAATGAAAGCCGAAGCTCAAGCAGAAGGTTTCAATAAGATGAAATTTGCTATGGAGATGGAAGCTGTTTGGTGGGGAGAAACTGAGTCAGCCTTCTTCAATTTTAATACGATTGATTTTAACAGAAAGCTTAGTCAAGCATTCTATCCTAAAGAAGTTTTAGTTCAAGCAGATATACATAACCCAATTAAAGAACCTAAAGAGAAACGTCTCTTAGCAGTCGATGTTGCTCGAATGGGTGGTAACTCAAATGACGCTTCCGTGTTCAGTTTGATTAGATTATTACCTAAAGGAAAGCAACAATATGAACGTCAACTCAACTATATGGAGGATATGGAAGGAATTGACTTCCAAACTCAAGCAATAAGAATTAGACAATTATTCGAAGACTTTGATTGTGATTATATTGTACTTGACTTGAAAAACGTTGGTGCTGGTATCTTAGATAACTTGAGAATACCGTTAACCGATATTGATCGTGGTGTTGAATATGAACCACTGAACGTTTCAAATGATGATGATTTAGCTTCTACTTGTAAATATCCAGAAGCACCAAGAGTTATTCACGTTATTAATGCCACTAATGAACGTAATATGGAAATGGCTAACTTATTAGCCGATAACTTCATGCGAGGCAAATTTAGATTATTAATTCGTGAAGAACAAGCTGAAGAGTTATTTAGACAAGATAAGAAACTTAAATATCTCAATCTCAACCCTTCTACTCAAGCTCTACTTAAATATCCATATCGACAAACTGAATTATTTATCAGTGAAGTCATGAACTTAGAGCAAGTAAATATGGATAATGGAGCATTTAAACTCGTAACTTCTGGCAGAGCACGTAAGGATAGATATTCTTCTGTTTCTTATGGAAATCAATTCGCTACTATTCTTGAAAGAGAATTAGCTCGTCACACAAGAAATATTGATTTCAAACGTTTCGGCTCGGTCAGAAAACCTAAAAATATTATATAGAAAGATGTGATAACACGTTGGAAGATAAAAAAGCTCCAGTAAATGAAGACTTTTTGAATTACATCAAAAACTATGCTGATGTAAGAAACATACCTCTTTCAAGACGTAAGATGGCCTCGTTGTTTCACACTTCTAAAACTGCAATTGATGATGTCTCACAAGAAAAACTAAATACTTGGTTACGAAAACCTGATAAGTTTTACGTGAATATTATCGAGCTTTCTAAAGACTTATATTACAAGTCTGGTGAATATCGTAGCTTACTTAATTACTTTATTGATATGGCTCGTTTCTATTATGTGATTGATCCATTGTTTAGCAGCGATAGTAAGATGAGCAAGGAGAAAGTCAAAAAAGACCTCTCTAAAATATCTTTACAACTTAATAAAATGAATTTAAAGCATGAGTTAGCTAAAATTTACAAAACATGCGTACTTGAAGATATTTTCTTTGGTTATGAAATCGAAGATAAAGACAATTATTTCATGTTAAAACTTGATCCAAAGTATTGTAAATTGGTTGGTATCTCTGACGGGATGTATACATATGCTTTCAACCTGTCCTATTTTGACGGTAATTTAGATTTATTAAAAACATTCCCAGAAGAGTTTCAAAGAGCATACTTAGAACGCTCTATTGATAAACAAGCTGACTTAAATTGGTTTATTCCAGACTTCACTAAATCAGTTGTTTTCAAAATTAATGAAGACGATCCTACTATTTTACCTCCTTTTTCTACAATGTTTGAACCTCTATTAGATTTAAACGATTATAAAAAGCTTAAAAAAGCTGGAGCTAAAATTAATAACTACATGTTATTACATCAAAAAGTGCCAATGCATGATAACGCAAATAAAGATTATCAAGCTGATAACTTTGCAATTTCAGCTGAAGCAATGGACTACTTCAGTGAGTTAGTTAACGAAAACTTACCAGATGAAATTGGTTCTATCGTTTCTCCTATGGAAGTTAACCCTATTAAATTAGATAGAGATGATAAAAACGACAAGGTACTTGAAGCTACTAGAGATGTTTATAACGCTTCTGGTGTTTCTTCATTTATCTTTAACAATGATAAAAACTCTACTGGTGGTTTAACTTACTCAGTTCGTAAAGATGAGTTATTCGTAATTAATTTCTATCGACAAGTTGAAAGATGGTTAAATCGTAAAATCAGATATGGCAATATCGTAGCCAAAAACCAATGGAGAATTTCTCTGTTAAATGTGACTGGAATGAGTGAAGATACTTACTTAGAACAATTAACTAAGTCTGGTACATTCGGTTTCTCAGTTAGAGGTCGTATTGCTGCATTACATGGTTTAGATTACCATACTTTATCTCAAAGTTTAGAATTAGAAAACAATATCTTAGATTTAGATACTAATTTAATACCTCTTGCTAGTTCTCATACTGGTGGTTTAAATACTGCTGTTGAACAGACAAAAGGCAAAATAGAAGACTCTGGTGGCAGACCTACTAAAGAAACTAAAGACCTGTCTGACAGTGGACAAGCAAATCGTGACTCTAGTAATTCTGAGACAAAATCTTTAGAAGGTGGTGACACTAATAATGAATAAATCAAGTAATTCTATTCCAATGTCTACTCAACTTTTAGAAGAATACACTTCAGAAGAAGGTGATATTCGCTTCACGAAAGTTAAGTTATGGCTTATGCATACTGGTCTAAATTTAAATGGTTCAGTCTTCAACAAAGATGTAGTAGAAAAGGCAATTCCTACTTTAGCTAACACACCTATTATGGCAAGTGTTTCTTATAACTTTGATGGAGAAAAAGACTTCGAAGGTCACGAAACTGATATAGAAATCACTGAAGACGGTGAAATAAAATTAATAAATTCGACTGTACCTTTTGGAGTCATCCCTGAAACAAATAATGCAAAATTCGAAACTCGTCTTGGAGACGATATGGTTGAGCGTGAATATCTGACTTGTGAAGGTATTTTATGGAACAAATGGGATGACGCTGTTGAAATTTTGCAATCTAAAGGTGGAGTAACTGGACAATCTATGGAAATCTCACCTAATTATACTGGTTATTTCGATGGTGAAAATATGATTTTCGAGACTTTCAGTTTCTATGGTGCTTGTCTATTAGGTGATGATGTTACACCAGCTATGAAGAACAGCACAGTAGAAATTAAGTATGCAGCTAAGACTGATGAGTTAATTAAAGAAAAGTTACAAGTGTTTAACAATATTGTTTACGCTAATAAAGGAGGAAAAGAAGTGCCTAAAAAAGACACAGCTGTTTTTGAGGATCAAAAAGCGAAAGAAAAAGCTCAAGAAGAACCTACTTCTAAAACAGAAGTGGTTGAAGAGCCTGAAACTAAAGCGAAAGCTAAAGTTGCTTCTGCTAAAGAAGAGAAAGTTCTTGAAACTAAAAAACAAGAAAAACAAGAAAAACCTTCAGAAGAACCTATTATTGACGCTCCACCAAGTGTTGAGGATCAAGTTGTAGTTCAAACTGAAGAAGTTGGTGATGTTATCGACACTCATAAAGAAGTTAAAGATGATATCGACAATTTACCTGAAGCTGCGGATATGATCACTATTTCTGGTGTTGAATATTCAGCTGAAGACATTGCTGAAAAACTTACTGAGTTAGCTTCTGTTAAATCTCAATTAGCAGAATATCAAAGCAAGTTTGAAGCATTACAAAAAGAAGTTCATGCTGAAAAAGTTGAACAATTATTCTCTACTCATAAAGATAGTTTATCTATTGAGTCTATCGAGAAGCTTAAAGCTCAAGCCGATGGTATTACATTGCCTGAACTTGAAACATTAATCTATGCTGAGATTGGTAGACAAAATTATTCTGCTAAACCAAAAGCTGAGACTAATGCTACAAACTTCTCACAAGTTGCTATTCCAGTAAACAAAACTAGTAATAACTCTTTAGAAGATATCGTTGCTAGTTGGAAATAAATATAAAATCTTTGGAGGATCATATAAATGGCAAAATTAAATTTAGACCGTGTTAAAGGTCACTACGTGGAATCAATTAAAGCTGACAAAGAATATGAAAACGGTTCTTTAGTTGGTAAAGGTTTATTAGAAGATGGAGAAATTCGTCTTTACAAAGCTGCTGAAGCTACTGCTGAAAACTGCTTCTTAGTTTCTACTCCAGAGCTTGATTTAGCTGCTAAAGCAAATGGTCATGGTTTGATTGACTTTGTTAACCCTAAAGGTTCAATCATGCGTGCTCACCAATTAGAAGTTGGAGATACATTTACAGTTGAACAAAAATTACATGGTGAAGGTTTCGTTGCTGGTGACGCTTTAACTGTTACTGCTGGAAAATTCGCTAAAGGTGAAGGTGCATTCGTAGTTGAATATGTAACTACTATTGGTGCTGACCGCCGCCCAGCTTATTCAATTCGTAAAGTTAAGTAATAAATTATAATAACACAAATGTATGGAGGATAACTTAAATGCCTAAATTTAGTAATGAATTAAAAGAAGTTGCTATCCAAGCTGCTCATGGTGCAACTACTACTCAATTTTCAAATAAAGACTTATCGGACGCTGTTCGTAAAAAAATGATCGAGGAATTAGGTTCAGATACTTTAGATTATTCTACTTATCGCCGCCGCAAACATGATTTATTCGAATTCATCGAAGAAACTGTTGCTCCTATTGTAAATGATCGTACTGCTGAAATTTTCGGTCAGTTCGCTGAATACAAAAACATTGCTTTCGGTGATCAAAACAAATTCTTCATTGAAGATATTAAATTATTCCCTGTTGCTACTATCTCTACTGGTAACGGAAACGTTAAACGTCAACGTTTAGATAGTCAAGAATTAGTAGTACCAATGCACACAATCGGTGCTGGTGTATACGAAGAGTTAGTTCGCTTCTTAGCTGGTCGTACTGACTGGGCTCGTTTAACTGCTCGTTTAGCTGAGTCATTTGTAAATGATATCGCACAACGCATTGGTGACGCTCTTTACAAATCAGTTGACTCTGTTGGTTCTACTTACAAAGCTAACGTTAGTGGTAGTAACGATGAACTTAAAGCTAAAGTATTAGAAATCGCTGACCACGTTGAAGCTGCTAATGGTCAAGCAGTAATCGTTGGTACTAAAGCTGCTCTTCGTAAATTAAAACCAGAAGATAGCTCAGACTTACAAAAAGGTGCTAAAAACGAAGTAGGTTACTTCGGTTTCGTTGATGGTGTTGAATGCATTGCTTTACCTCAATTCCACAAAGCTGGTACAGATGAGTTCGGTCTTAAAAACGATGTTATTTTCGTATTACCTAGCTCAGATGAAAAATTAGTTAAAGTTGTTCAAGACGGTCATTACATCGCTCGTGAAGAAGGCGGATCAGAAGGATATCGCACAGACTTACAAATGAGCTTAGACGTAATCACTCGTGTTGGTGTAGCTGTTGTTACTGCTGCTCGTTATGGTGCTGTTGAATTAAGCTAAGCTTAATATAATTAAAGTTTGCTCCCTATTCATTTAGGGAGCTTATTTTATTTGGAGAAAAAGGAGATTTTTAAATGGCTATTAAAAAAACTACAACTACAACTACTGAGAAATCTACTAAAAAAACTACCAAACCTACTGAAAAGAAAACAACTCGTACTACTAAACCTAAACGTAAAGAAGTTGACTTATCTCAATCAGTATTAGTTATTAATATGACTCAAGGTTCATTAACTTATGTAGCTAAAAAAGGTACAGGTTATTTAGAATTAAGTGAATACTTAGATAGTGATTATTTAACTGTTGAAGAGTTAAAAATCATGAAGAGTTCAGCTAGAGGCATGTTCGATAAAGGTTGGTTATTTGTTGATGATGAAGACGTAGTTGAATTTCTTGGAATTAAGAAACAAATGGACGCTATCTTATTACCTGATGAGTTAGATGACCTATTCGAACTTCCAGCAGATGAACTTAGAGAACGATTAAAAAGCTTATCACCTTCAGTGAAAGAAACGGTTCATTTAGCTATGAAGAAAAAATATGAAGATGGTGAACTAGCAAACGCTCACGTTATTCGTGCTATCGAAGAGTCAGTGAATATTGATAATAACGTTTCAATTCTAAATATCTAGTTGGGAGGCAAATTCTCTTGACAGAATTTACTTTAATTTATGACAAATTTTTATCTAAACTAACAGATTTTTCTTTAGCGAGATTAGATAAAGACGTTTTAGAGTCAGATTTACAAGAACGGTTAATAACTGCTCTTTCAGATTTTGCACAGTTACCCGAAGAGAAAACTGAAGTTGATTTAAATACAAAAACTTTTACTAATGGTCTAAGTGTAGAAGAACAAAATATCATCGCAACTTTAATGGTTATCAATTATTTAGATAAATATATTTTGTCTGAAGATAACATGAGAATTCTATTAAACTCTAAAGACTATAAACAGTATTCACAAGCCGCTTTACTTAAAGAGCTTAAAGCTACTAAATCTGAATATCAATCAGATGTTGACGCTAAGCTTAATAGTTATAGCTTTAGACAAAAATTCCGAAAGAAAAAGAAAGATGAACAGTAAAACTTATACTATTTATCTCACGGAATTGAAAAATAGAGTTTTCAAGATATTGCCTTTATGTGAAGAAAAGAATGACTACATAGATAAGTATTTAGAGAATTTGATCATTGAACTCAAAGGGCTTCCTAAAGCATATCCTGAAGTGTTTGATAGTCAATCTGCTTGGTACGTTAGAGTATTAAGCTCTTTATTTACTTTCTATGAAGACTTTTCTATCACAGAATTACATAGTGTTGATGGAGTTCAAAGAGTAAGACGAATTATTCTATCATTAGTAAATTTGATAGATAAGGAGGTAGGACGTTAAATAATGGACTACTTTGAAAGATATAAAAATATTAATATGCCTTATGGCACAGATTTAAGTTCACATGTCATTAACGCAAGTAAAGACAGTGCTTTGAGAACATTTCTCTCTTCCCCTACTCTATCTGATATTTATGTTGATAGTATTCCTACTCAGTCAGTTGTAAGTAATTATTCTGGAGACTTTTTTGAGCGTACGTTCTTATTTGAGCCAGACTCAGACTTAGCTAAAGTAGGTAATTATATTGAACATAGAGGCTATACATACTTAACTATGAAAAGTAACGATGATGATATTTATCCTAACCTACACGCTAAGTTATGCAATGAAGATTTTAAACTTCCATTAAATATTACTAAGAAGAAGGTTTCTACTGGTCGTGGTGGTTACACTTATATTGATCAATTAGAGACTAAAGATATTCCTATTGTAGTTGATGTTAAAGGTTACTCAATTGCCGATAATGCTATCTTGCCTTTAACTGAAGGTCGAGTAATTATCTATATGAAATACAGTAAGGAATACTTAGAAAAAATTAAACTTAACTATGAGTTTGAGTTATTTAATGATAGTTATAAAATTACTGATATTCAAACAGATAACATAATTAATCATCAAGGTTATATTGTATTATCTGCACAGAAAGTAGTTGAAACAAATGCAACTTAGATATAAAACTTCTGGTCGTGGTGATATCTTACAGAAATTTATTAAGGTAATGGCAAATGATGAACACTTATTAAGATTGCTTTACTACAACCCTATTGATGAGAATGGCAATTATGTAGAGTTCACAGACGCTTCTTTACCTAATATCACTGAGATGGAAGAGGAGAAAAAAGACCAAATAGTAAATGATTTGATTAGAACGTCTCAAAAGAGTGACGACATAATCGAGATGAAAAAGACAGTTATTTTTGTATTTTATGGTAAATCGAGACCTAAGTATAACAATCATACTCTTGTAGACAGAGAGATTATTTTTATGATCCTATCTCATAATGATTTCTCATTTGCTGATAGAATAGAGGAAATTTGTGATAGATTAGATACTTTGTTCGTTAATAAGCATATTGGTGGTATTGGTAGAACAAACATCGGAATATCATTCCCTGTTGAAGCTCCAAAAGAATACCTTGCTTTTGAACAAAAATACACTATCACTGATAAGCGGATGTGATTTAAATGGAAGAATTATTAGAAAATCTATTTGATGATCAGAGTATTCAAGATAAAGTTATCTTGAATTTGCCTATCGAAAGTCCATTTGGTGAATTAAAACCACTGAGTATTCATGATTACATGCAACGACTCTCTTCTATTTCAGTAATATCTCTTAACAAGAAATACTTACTCGCTGAGTATGGTAAAGGTTATCAAGAAGAAACTGGTCAAACTGATAATGAAATTTTCACAATGCTGAAAGACTTGAATGAAAAATATTCATTATTTTACTTTTTAAGAGAGATGTTTCAAGATCTTCTCCACCACTACATTATTATAACTCGATACGTTAAGTTCTACGATTATCAATACGATAAGAAAAACCCTCAATCTAGAAAAGACTTTGATGAAAATAGTGATGACGATACGCCTTTAAGTGAAAAAGAATTTACTGAGGCTATCCTAGAAAAATGTATTCAATTTGTATTTTCATTAGATGATGATCAATTTGAGCTTTATCGTAAATACATATTACAACTTCATGGACAATCTGAACCTAGAGCTTTCTTAAATCCTAAGCTTCAACGTAATGAAGAGAAATCTAAAGCTTCAAAGCTTAAAAAGAAGGACGCTACGCCAACTTTATCTACTATGGTTACAAGTTGTGCAGTGTACATGGGCGTTGATTACTCAGATATTATGAAATGGAATGCTTTACAATTACAACATTCATTCCAACGAATTTCACTATTCATTCAAAATAACGCTACAACGTTGTTTGCTACTGTTACTTCTGAGGTCGATTTAGTTAACTGGTCAGAAAATATTACTGACAATGAGAAAAAAGAAGATATGACTTTAGATACTTTCAGACAGAATGTAAGTGGAGTTTAGTTAGAATATATATAAATTATTTTAGGAGGAATTGGAATATGCCTTTATATATCCAAGACACTGCGGACGCAGTATTAGAACGTAAATCGGACAAATTTGTTATCGCTACTGGTACAACTCAAACTGTTACTTTGAAACAAAAAGTTGACGAAGAAACAGTTAAAGGCGGTATTGGTAACGCTGCTCAATTCACAATTAAATCTAACAAAGAGTTAGAAATCACTATGGAAGACGCTTTATTCAACTTCCAATGGTTAGCTGCTACTCAAGGTGTTAAAGTTGTTAACGACAAATTAGTTGTTAAACGTACTGAAGTTGCTGAAGTAGAAGAAGGCGGAAAAGTTACTTCTGTTGACTCTAAATTAGCTGGTGACTTAGTTGTTATCGACACTTATGGTAAAAACCTTAAAGCTAAATTCACTGCTGGTGCTGCTACTATCGCTGACTTAACTTCACAAGTTGGTAAAAACGTAACTATCGTTACTGAAGAAGAAGTTCAAGGTGAAAAGGTTTCTATCCGTGCTGACCGTTTCGCTGAGAAATATCGTTTACAATTATTCACTTATGCTTATGACCAAGATACTGAGTCAATTGCAAAAGACGTATTCTTAACATTCGATAACGTTTCTCCATCTTCTGAGTTTGACTTAAAACTTAAAGCTGGTGATCCATTATCTCCAGAATTACAATTGAAAGCTACTGCAAACCCAAAAACTAAAGAAATCGGTTCTTGGATGATTGTTGATCATCGTGAAGATGATATCACTAGTGGTGTTTCACGTTCTAACTCTGGTGGTTTAACTTCTGAAAGAACTGCTTAATAAATAAGCTACAAGAGTGGGAGATTAGTTTCTCCCCTCTTTTTTATTTTTCCAAATTTATAGAATAAAAGGAGAATTTTATCATGACAATAAACGACAATAACAATACAAATGTCGAACAAAATGCTGTTGTTGACTTAAAAAATGTCTTAGAAATGGCTAAATCTTATGATGAAATTGAAAGATACACTTTATCAAACGGTGAAGACATTGAATTCTATCCCCACTTCTCTCGCACAAAGATTAAAGAAATCATTGAAGAGTATAAAGGATATTTAATTTCTGAAGATAAAGATGATATGAAATTCATGGATATGGTTTCTAAAGATGATGTAAGCTTAGTCCTTTTCTGGTACTTCTTAGCTGTTAAAAAATTCACTCATTTTGGTGAGTCTATGAAACGTATTAAGAAAGTTAAATCTTTAGCTCCTTATTACAATGCATTATTAGAAACAGGTATCTTAGAAGAAATTTGTAATGAGGCTTTTGCTTATGAAGAGTTATCAAAAGTTACTGAGATGTTTGCAAAAGAAGCTGCAATTAATGTAACTGCTAATGAATTTGTAAACAAATATGAAGATGAAATTGAAGTAGCTCGTGAAAAATTTGCTAACACTTATTTAAACAAGAGTGAAGATTAATGCCTCAATTTAGTGATTTACAAAGCCTTAATAACTATGTACTTAGAGCAATAACTGAAGTAATGAGAAATGAAGTTGCTGACGCAGTTAGACAAGAATGGATAGCTATGATGGAAAAGAATGTTTATGGAGTATATGAACCTTATTCATATGAACGTAGACATAAATATGGTGGTTTAGCTGATCCTAGAAACATTCAAATTGTTTCAGAAAAAGTTGCTGCCGACTCTGCCGCCATCGTAATGGAGAACTTGACTAAAGGTCAAGGTTGGGATCATTACTATGGAGATTTAATCAATACGATGATTGAAAGTGCAGATGGTTTTGCTGGTAATTCAGCTTTAGGAATGCCTAAACGTCCTTATACTGAAGAAGCAGTTGATTTCATGACAAAAGGAATTGGTAGAAATACTATATTGGACGCTCTCACATCAGGTTTAGCTAGAAGAGGTATTAATATCAATATTAAATAGAAAGTAGGAATTAGTATGGCAATCGAGAAAAACATGCTGAGAGAGAGAGCCAAAAAGCTTCCGACAATTACAGATGAAATGTGGGAAAAGGTACATCCTGTTTACAAGGAACTTTTAAGTGAGTATTTAGGCTCAGTAGATTTATCGAGAGACACTAAAAAGCAATATACTTCAGCATTAAAACAATTTGGCTGGTTTGTTGCTGATAATTTAAACAATAAACCCCTATTCAAATTAAAGAAACGTGACGCATTACGTTACATGAACTATTTAAGAGAAGACCGTAAGATGTCATCATCTGGAATTAACTTAAAGAAATCTGCTGTATCTGCTTTCTGTCAATGGATAGAAAACTATATCGCTGATGATTATGAAGATGAAAATGGAGACTTAGTATTTGAAACATTTCGTAATTTCATGACAGGCTTGCCTCCAGTTGTTAAAAATCAGGTATACGATAAGAAGAAAGTTACTTTCGAAGAGTATCAAGAAATGATGAAAGCTCTAAGAAGTGATGAAGATTATTTAGGTATGGCTTGGTTAGCTACTGCATTTAATGTTGGTGCAAGACGTAGTGAAATTATCCAATTTAAAACATCTTTATTTGATCATGAATGGAATGAAGAAGGAAACTTCTTAATGTCTCATAACGTTCGTGGTAAAGGTCGTGGTGAAGATGGTAAGATACTTCAATTTATGATTAATGATGAAGCACTTAAATATATGAAGCTTTGGGTAGAAAAACGTGGTTATGAAGATGAATACATCTTTACAGTTGGAAATGAGAAAACTCATAGACAAATGAGTAAATCTTGGGCTGATTATTTCTGCGAGCATACATTGTCTCACATCTTAGGAAGACGTGTTAACCCTCATATTTTTAAAGCTAGTTGTGTAACTTATTTACTTGAAGTTAAAAAAGTAGATATTAAACACGTATCGAAACTAGTAGCACATCATGAGTCAGTTGAAACTACTCAAATATATGATTTAAGAGACTCTGAAGAAGAGAGAAACTCTATCTTTAGTTAATCTAGTTTTGAATTCTTGTGGGAATACTTAGTTCTCATAAGACTTGAATACTAGATTTTTTTATTATGATTTCGAGAATAAAAGGAGTGAATAAAGCGTGGCAAGTGATTTTAATATAGGTATATTATCTACCTTAGAGATAGACTCTAGCTCCTCAAGAAAAAAGATTAATGACACACTTAAAAATATTGAAGCAAATATTAACAGCATTAAAGCAGATTTAGAAGTTTCTGACACAAAGAAATCAGAAAACCATGCTGTAAAAAGTGCAAACAACGTAATCAGAAACATCAATTCAAATGGTAATTTAAAGAAATTAAATGTTGAACTAGATGTAAACTTAACAAAAAGTAGACAAAACATTCAAAGAGCATTATCTACTCTATCAAAAGATTTTAAGAATAAGAAAATTGATGTTGAAGTTAATGCTAAAGCTAATAAAAATTCAATCGGACAAGTTAAGAATTCTATTTCTAAAGGTGCAAATCAGCCACTAGAAATTAAAGAGTCACCTAGTAGTAGAAGCACTAGTAGAGACATTAAAGAGCAGCAAGCTTTAATGACAGGCTTAGCAAATTCTTATAAAAGCTTAGATGATTTAACAAGAGCTTTAAATACAAACACATCTGAAGGACTTAGAAAAACTGTAAAAGAAATTAAAAATGCAGATAATTCTCTTAAAAGTTATCAAGTTACTTTAGAGCGTGTTAACCAAGAAGGTAAAAAATTAGGTTCTCAAAGATTTGATTATACCCCTTCAGCAAATGGTTTGAAGTTAAATAAAACTCAGTTAACTGATCAAACAGATAAAGCACGTAAAGAAGAAAATGCTGCTATTAATAAATTATTAGAAAATGAAGTTTCTAAATATGATCGTCTATTGAATAAAGGTAAAATTGATATTAAACAACATCAAGTTTTACTTCAAACTCTTAGACAGATTACTAATGAGAAATCAAAAGCTAATCAATTTAATCGAACTGATTTCAATAGAGTAGCGAAAGCCGCTGCTGATGAAGCAAAAGAATATCAATATCAAAATGATATGCTTCGAAAGAAATTAGCCCTTACTTCTCAAATTGAGCGTATTGAAAACAGAATGGCTGCTACAATTGATAAACAACAAACAAATGCTTTGAAAAATCAATTGAATTCTTTAGGTAATAATAGAACACCATTCGGTAAAGAAGCTGCCTTCCATATGAACCAAATTCAAGATAAGGTTCGTCAAATCTCTGCTGAAGCTGAAAGAGCAACTAGAACTCAGTTAAGTTTTGTTGATCAGTTCAGAGAAGCAATGACTAAATTTCCAGTTTGGATGGGTGCTACTACCCTATTCTTTGGTGCGATAAATGGTGCTAAAGAAATGCTTGATGTCATTACTGAGATTGATGGAAAAATGATTACTCTTGCAAAAGTTACTGGTGATGAGAACGCTCTTCAACAAACATTTATTGACGCAAATAATGCTGCTTCTCAATTCGGACAAACATTAGGAAGCGTATTAGATGTATATGCAGAATTCGCTAGACAAGGTGTTAAAGGTAATGAGTTATCTCAATTCTCAAACGCTGCATTAATTGCCGCTAACGTTGGTGAGATTGACGCTAAACAAGCTTCTGAATATTTAACTTCTATGTCTGCTCAGTGGGAAACAACTGGAAACCAAGCCATGCGACAAGTTGACTCACTCAACGAAGTTTCCAATAAATATGCTACAACTGTTGAAAAATTAGCACAAGGTCAAGCAAAAGCTGGTTCTACTGCTAAGTCAATGGGACTTACTTTTGATGAGACTAACGGTATTATTGGTGCTTTAACAGCGAAGACTAAGCAATCTGGGGATGAAATTGGTAACTTTATGAAAGCCACTTTACCTAAGCTTTATAGTGGTAAAGGTAAGTCAACTATTGAAGGCTTAGGCATTAATATGAAAGATGAAAATGGACAATTAAAATCTGCCATTTCTCTTTTAGAAGAAGTTTCTCAGAAAACTAAAAACTTAGAAAAAGACCAAAAAGCTGCTGTTATTAACGGTTTGGGTGGAACATACCACTACCAACGTATGCAAGTATTATTAGATGACTTATCTAAAACAGACAGTTTATATAAACAAATCAAAGAAAGCTCAGAGAGTTCGGCTGGTTCTGCGTTACAAGAGAATGCAAAATACATGGAGTCAATTGAAGCTAAAGTTAACCAAGCAAAAACAGCATTCGAACAATTTGCATTAGCTGTTGGTGAAGCATTTGCTAAATCTGGAATGCTTGACGGTATCAGAATGGTTACTCAACTTTTAACTGGTTTAACTCATGGAATTACTGAATTAGGCACAACTGCTCCGATCTTCGGCATGATTGGTGGTGCTGCTTCATTAATGAGTAAGAATGTTAGAAGTGGTTTTGAAGGTGCTAGAAGTAGTGTTGCTAACTATATTACTGAAGTAAATAAATTAGCTAAAGTTAACAATGCAGCTGGTCAAGTTGTTGGACTTCAGAAGGTTCAGACTGGTACAGCTTCACAACTTCAGTTTAATAAAAATGGTGAATACGATAAAGCTGCTTCACAAGCAAAAGCTGCTGAACAAGCAACTTACCAATTCTCTAAGGCTCAAAAAGATGTATCAACTAGTTCAATGATCGCTTCTGGTGCAATCAATAAAACAACTGTTGCTACCACAGCAAGCACTCTTGCAACTCGTGCTGCAACACTAGCAGTGAATGGTTTGAAACTTGCTTTTAGAGGTCTGTTAGCTGCTACTGGTGTTGGTTTAGCTATTACTGGTGTTTCTTTTGTATTAGAAAAAGTTGTTGGTAGCTTTAATGCTGCAAGTCAAGCTGCTGAACAATACAAACAAAAACAGGAACAAACGAAACAAGCAATAGCTTCAATGAGTGGAACTGAATTAAACTCTCTTATTAATAGCTATGACAAATTACAACAAAAAATGAATTCTGGTAACGCCTTCAATACAACTGAGGCTCAAAAGTATAAAGATGTAACAAGTCAATTAGCTAATATCTTCCCCGATTTAGTTACTGGTGAAAACCGTTATGGTAAAGAAATGGCTGGTAACAAAGAGGTAATGAAACAGAAGATTGCATTGATCAAGCAAGAAATGGAGCTTGAAAGACAAAAGAATGCTATCAAACAAAAAGAAGAACAAGACGCTTACATCAAAGAACAAGATAGCTTAGCTAAGAAAAACAGAGGACAAAAATGGTATCAGCTTGGTCGAACTCCAGAGATGAAACTTCACGAACAAGTTCAGCCTACTACTGCTTCTGATAATAGTAACATCAACAAAATTAATGCGACTATCCAAAAAGTTAAGAGTCAAGCTCAAGCTGAAAAAGCATTAGAACAAGTGGATAAACAACTTGCTCAATCTCAAGCTAAGAATAGACAAACAGAAGTTCAACATTTACAAAGAGTCAGACAAGCTTTACAAGATTATATAACTAAAACTGGTCAAGCAAATCAGGCAACAAGAGCTGCGGTATTAACAGCACAACAACAATTTACTAACCAGATAGCAACAATGAAGAAACTTGGTACCACTGGTCAACAAGTAATGAATACAATTTCTAATTCAGTTGCGAAAACAGCAAAATCTGGTAAAGCTGCTCAAGCAACTTTCAAATCGTTTGAAACTTCATTAGTTAAAAGTTCATCATTCAAGAGTAAGATGGCTAGTTATGAAGCTTCTATCAAAAGATTTAAGAATGCTGCTAACCAATCTGCTAAAATTGCTGCTCTTAAAGACGTAGAACGTGACTACTCTAAAGTTGCTAAAGGTATTATGCAAGCTGCAAAAGCTGCAAACATGAGTAAATCTCAAATGAAAGATTTGAAAAAATCTCTTCAACAAAATATCCAAGCAGAAACAGGCTTTAGAGCTTCAGTAAGTAAAGCTGGTAAAGTTACTATTGATCAATCTAAGAAAATCAAACAGAATACTGCTGAAACAAGACGTAACTCAAGTGCTAAGTTACAAAATGCTGACGCTTCAGACCAAGCCTCTGAAGGAAATAAAGAATTAGCAGACTCAATGCGTGCTGGTGTTGAAAGTTCTCAATTACTTGGAAGAGCGATGGGAGAATTACAATCTCAAGGAACACTTAGCACAGAAACTTTAATTGAATTAACTGAAAAATATGGAGACGAAATTTTAGCTGTTGCTGGAGATCAGGAAGCTTTAAGTAACTTCATCATGCAAAAGCAAAATGAAGAAACTGATAACTACAACAAAAACCTTAAAACTAAATTAGAAAACTCTTCATCATACTATAAAGCGGTAGCTGGAGCTGACTCTGCCCTATCCAACTACTTAATGGAAAACTATGGTATTGATACTAAAAACTATAAGAGTTTAACAGAAGTTAAAGCTAAAATTACAGACCTTTACTACAATGGTTCAGCTGAAGAACAAGCTAAAGTAGTAGACGCTATCGCAAAAGCTTACCATATTGACTTATCTAACTATGGCTCTCTGAATGAGAAAAAAGAAGCATTAGAGAACCAATTGATGAAAATTTTAGGTAGTAAGTGGAAAAAATATATTGGTAGTGTAGCTAAGGATATGAAATCTCTTGGTGTTGACGCTGGTGAAGTTGGAGCAGATGGTTTTGATGACAGTAAAATGTTCAATCCGGGTGCTCTTATCGGTGCTAACAATTTCCAAAACGTTTCTAACCTAAGTAATATTAGTAATGTATTTAATTCGCTTAATGGTGCGTTTAATGAAGCTAAGAATGAAGCTGCTGGTGTTAGTAGAGGCTTAGATGACGCTGCTAGTGGGTTAAAAGACGTTGGTGACAGTGCTGGTTCAGCTGGAGACGGGTTAGGAAGAACTGGTAGTGGTTTAGGTAAAACTGCTAAAGGTGCGGATAAAGCCTCTGACAGTCTAGATGACACTAATAAGGAATTAGAAAAAACAAAAGAGAAAGCTGAAGAAGCTGGTGTCACAGTTAAACAACTTTATAAGCAATTTACAGTTACTACTTATGTTGCTGATAAATTAAGTATGGCTTTAGATAAAGTTAATAATAAGTTAGAGAAACAAAAACTTTTAACTGAGAAATATGCAACTTGGTCAAGCAGTTATCGTAACTCACTTAAAGCAGAAAACAAATTGCTCGATGAAAAGACAGCTAAGATTAAAAAACAAATCGAGTCAATGAAAGAACAAATTGCTCAAGGTAAAGTTATTGAGTATGGCTTGGTTGGTAAAGACATTAATGTTCCTTACTATGAATACACAGCAAACAATTTAGATGATGGAGAAACTGGTCGTATTTCTCGATATACTGGTAACTCTACTCAAGCTAAAGTTTGGAATTTCTTTAAATCTAAAGGGTTATCTGATCATGCTGTTGCGGGTATCATGGGTAATATGGAACGTGAGTCTAAATTTAAGCCGGGTGCTCAAGAACAAGGTGGTACTGGTATTGGTTTAGTACAACTTTCATTCGGACGTGCGAATAATTTAAGAAATTATGCTGCTAGAAGAGGAAAAAGTTGGAAAGACTTAAATACTCAACTTGACTTCATTTGGAATGAATTAAATACTACTGAGGCTAATGCTTTACGAGGACTTAAATCAGCTACTTCAGTTATTGGTGCAGCAGACGCTTTCCAAAGGTTATATGAACGTGCTGGTGTTGTAGCACAAGGAGAGCGTAATGCAGCAGCTAAAAAATATTACAGTCAATTTAAAGGTACTAATGGCTCATCTGGTTTCCTAAGCGGCGGTGTTGTTGCTGGAACAAACGGAAAACCTCTTACTTCAGATAGAAATGCTTATATCTTAGATAGACAATTCGGACGATATAATGGTGGCGGTGTCCATCACGGAAGAGATATCACAAGTGGTACTATTAACGGTTCACCTATTAAAGCTGCCCGTTCAGGTGTAGTTACTTTTAAAGGATGGACTGGTGGTGGTAATACACTATCTATATTCGATGGTAAAAATACTTATACATACATGCACATGAAGAACCCAGCAAAAGTGGTAAAAGGACAACGAGTTAAAGCTGGACAAATCGTTGGAAATGTTGGTACTACCGCTGATAGAAGCTTAGGTGGCTTTTCTACCGGCCCCCACTTACACGTACAAGTTAACTTAGGTAAAACTCCTTCTGGTACATTTATGAACACTTTCACTGGTGCTCATAGAGCAGTCGATCCTGTTAAATATGGATATACTAAAGTTACTGGTGGCGGTGGCTTAAACTTAGGTTCGTTAACTTCTGGACATTCAGCAATGTCTGGTTCTATTAGTGCTGCAATGGCTGAGGACTTAAATGAAGCCGAACAAGAACGTTTGAATAAAATTGAACAAGCAATCAACGCACATAACCAAGCTGAAGAAATGAAGCAAAAAGTTGATGAACTTAGAAAAACGTTGATGGATAAACAACTTGAAGAAGTTCAAACTGCTAAAGAGAAAAGTGAAAATCTTTATAATATCCAAAAGTCTCACGTAGAAGAATATGATCATTGGAGAACATTACAAGAAGCACGTTCTGCTAAAATCGAGTACGAATTAAATAAAATCGAATTTGAAAAAGGTAGAAATACTAAAGCATGGCGTGACAAAAACAAACAACTTCAAGCTTCTAGACAACTTGAAGTTAATTTCGAAGACTCAAAAATACAGTATATTAATAAAGCACTGAAGAAGAATGCAAACAGAATATTCGATAAAAATACAGTAAATCGTGATGAGTTTGAAACAATGAAGCGAGACGCTCAACAAAATATAAGAGATTTAAAATCTGGTATTCAAACTGCTTCTGGTGAAATTGCTACTTCAATGATTGATCAAATTCTTGATGAATATGAAGACCGTGTAGGTAATGTTTCAGCTAAAATTGAAAGAATTGGCAAGCAAAAAGAAAAACTTGATTTAGCCGACAATAAACAGGCTTTGAAAAGTTCATCCCTAAGTAGACAACAAGCTAAAGACTCTAAGTCACTAGCTAGTTATATTAATTTCTATATCAAACAATTAGAACGTCAGTTAAAATTAACAGGTAAAAATCATGAATTACAACAAAAAGTAAAAGAACAAATTAAGGAAATGAAAGTTGCTTATGATGACGCTACCCTAGCTGCTCATCAATATATCACTGAAGCTGCTGAAGTTGATACTGAAAGACAACTTCAATTAAACGCTATTCGTTTAAGAGACGCTCAAGCCGAGATGTCTAAAGCGGACTATAAAGCCGGTTTCATTTCACAAGAATATCAAATTGACCTATACCGACAAAATCAAGAAGCTAAGTTCAAAGGTTACTTAAAAGAAAGAGAAGCACTTGAACAAAATAAATTAGAACTTGAAGACATGTATGAGATTTATAAATCTGTTCCTACTCAAGCTCAAAAGATTAAAGAAGCATTAATCGAAACAAAAAATGCTATTAGAGATAACAATAAAGGGCTTTATGATTTGAAATATGATATGGCTAACAGTGTCATTAACGAAATCAAAAACATCTACTCTAAGCAATTAGAAATAGCACAAAAAGCTTATGACGATGAGTATAAAGCATATGAGAAAATGATCAATAAAAAGCTTAAACTTATTGATGATGAACAAACTCAAGAGTCATTCAATAAAGATGTTCGTGATAGAACTGAAGCAATGGATAAAATTAGAAATGAAATTGCTCAAAGAAGTGGTGACGATAGCTTAGCTAACCAAAAGAAACTTAAAGATTTAAGAGAACAATTAAAACAACAAGAAGAAGATTACACAATGTTCCTTAATAATAAAAATCGTGATGACAGAAGAAAAGCTTTACAAGATGAGCTAAGCGATAAAAATGAACAAATACAAGAACAAAAAGAAGATTTAAATAAAGCTTTCCAAGACTTAATTGGTGATACACGAAGATTTAATGCGATCCAAGAGTCACTTATGGAAGGTCAAATTGATAAATATAAATCTCTAATTGCTGACTTAACTAAATACGTTAACGATAATATGAAAGAAATTGGGCGTTCTACTAGTGAAGGAATATTAGATGGACTTGCTGCTTCATTTAAAGGCTTGTCTTCTCTATCCAAAGAACTTCAGAAACAAGAGAAGAACAAATTAAACCCAGTACCTAACTCAAAACTAAAACCTACTAAAGTTGATGAAGCTACAATCGCTGCCATTAAGAAAGTTAATGGTTTATCCCCTACTACTATACTTCAAGGTTTAGATATTAAACCTGTTAATCTTCCTAAAGATGTAAAATCAAGTAAAACAGTCACTAACAATAATAAAACGACTGCTAAAGCATTAGTTAACATTGAGAACTTCAATGGTACGAAAGCTGAAGCAGATAAACTAGCTAATAACTTAGCAACTGCCATGAGAAAACAAGGTATATTATAAGATTGCGAGGAGATGAGATAAGTGCCAGATATATTCTCAATGGAATATACAGAGCTGAGAAATGCTCCCCACTTTATTTTTAACGGTTATCATACTCGTGATTTCAATGTAAAAAATGTACAAGTAGACAACGGTTTAGCAAGCGACACGTTCCTTGCTGACCGTACGCCTACTATTGAAAAAACAAGGTTCAGTGAGAAGACTTATTTACTAGGTTATACTGAAGAACCGCTTAAATTTAAAGTTAGATTATTATTTGATGAACATAAATTCACATTGAATAATATTATGACATTAAGACGAATGATTGACACTGCTGGCTTTAAAGAATTTAGATTTGATAATGAAGAAGAGTCTGCATTAAATATTGTAGTTTATGCAATGATCACTGGAGCTTCTAATCTAACTCATAATGTAATCAATGATGGTTATGTTGACTTAGAATTCCAAACTAATAGTCCAAGAAGATATTCTGAAATCATGATTGATGAATATGACTTTAGTCGATCAGCTTCAGATAGATTAATTACTGAATTCAAAAGTGAATTAAATAGTATTGTTCAATTAGAAGAAACTTTCTCTCATGAAATTAAGCAATACACTGCTAGAACAAACTATGCAAATATTGAAGAATTTTTTGAGGATAAGAACAAAGATAGTATTCCAGATGGTTGGAAAATTATCGCTGGTAACAAAAGTGGAATTGTTCTAAATAAAGACAAAAGTTTATCATTAGCTAATGTAAAACTTAGAAAACGTTTCTACCCTATTAATAACAGAAATTACTATATTAGATTTCATGGTAATGGTGGAAAATTTAGAATTCATGAAAATACTTATAACATTACAGATGGTTTAGTTCATGAATTTAAATATAGAAGAAACCTATTAGGCAATAGTGGTACTTTTGACTTAGATAGTTCTAGTGATGGAATTGGTGAAGGTTGGACTCAACAAGGAGATAAAGGTACTTTTACTATTAATAGAGTAAGTGAGTTTCAACAAATTACTGATGGTGGTATTTTAACTTCCCCTATTTCCATTCAAAAAATGCAAAAATATGTAGTGATTGCAGACGATTTTAATAAAAATTCTACTATAAAAATCGGTAGAAACACAGTGACCAATACTACTTCCCTACTTACAAAAATGAAATTTATTGGTAGTTTGTCAGATCATGATATCACTATCAGTGCAGCCACTCCAACTGATAAAGCAATGTTATCACATATTCGAGTATTTGCAGTTACAGACGATGAGTATGCAGAATTCGATACATTGACTGACCAACAAATTAAAGATAAATACCCACATACTGACGCTCACGACTATTTCGAATTAGATTTTCTAGATACAGCTGGAAAAATTAATTATATAGATATGTGGGAATTAAACGATGTTAATAAAAAGAAATTAGATAAAGGAACTAAAATAGAAGATATTATTTATACACCTTATAAGAAATATCAAGCTTTCCTTAATAAGTATAAAACTAATTTCACTCGAATGAAGGTTGAATTACTTGATAACTTCGCTAAAGTAAGTGAAGATCCAACAATTAACTTTAGACCAATTCGGGATAAAACAACGATTTTATTGCAAAAATTTAACCTACTTTTACAGAGTTTATCGTTCGGTGATGATATGAAAAAGTATCAGTGGGCTGACTTACAACCATATTATCACCAAGTTTTACCGATCAAAGAGGAAACTGCGAAGCTTTTACCAGATTTGATCAATTTCGTTAAGCTGAATTCGAATAAGATTGATTTAATTTCAAACTTAGCTAACAGTAAAATTACAGTTTATAACTTTGGTGATAAACCTGTTTATCCTACTTTTACATTTGAGTCAACAAATGGCTCAGATATATTAGTAAGAAACTTAGACACCAATCAACAAACGATCATCAGTGATAATCTTGCTGGTGAGACAATTACTATGATTGGTGCAAGCGAACAAATTTATTCTTCTCGACCAGCTCCATATTTTAAATATGACGCACATGACGATAACTTTATCAGATTGGGTATTGGAAGTAACGATTTAGAATTCGCTGGCAATTTTAAACTGAAAATTAAATATCAATTTGTATTACTATAAAGAGTCACTTTTGTGGCTCTTTTTATATTTGAGTTTTTAAGAATATAAGGAGGAAACAAAATGACTTTAAATAACCATTTTGCATATACATTTGAGGAGAGACCTACCCCAAAATTATGGCTTTGTAAACCGGATGGAACTAGAATTGAAAGAATTGCAGACTTTTCAAAACTTGGTGGAACATTCAAATTCACTAATGTGAACACTTTGCATTTTGATTTACCATTGCAAGTATTTAGTGAAGACACTAAACAAATTGAAAGAAATAAAGTAGTTGATTTAGTAAAAAATAAATACTTAATTGATTATAGATATAACGGATATAGAGATATCTTTGTAATTGATGATATTAAAAAATCTGCTAATAACTCTGACTTTATTACATTAAATTTAGACTCAAGAGCGTCTGAATTAAATAAGAAAGCTGCAAATGAAATTGAATTATTAGGTTCTACTATCCCTCAAATGATGAACAAAATCTTATCAATTTATGCTCCATTATGGAAACTTGGACATGTTGATGGAAAAATTATTGATGTTAAACGTGAGTTAACTGGTTCTAATACAACTGTTAACGCTCTTATTGATAATATTTGTTCTCTTTTTGACGCAGTTGCTATTTATAACAACATTGATAGAACAATAAACTTCTATCATAAAGACAATGTTGGTACTAATCGTGGTTTAAGAGTTAGGGAAAATAGTTATTTAAAATCATTTGAAGATCAATTTGTTTCAAAGGATATCGTTACTAGATTATATCCATTTGGTCAAAGTGGTTTAACAATTCAAAGTGTTAACCCAGCTGGCTCTTCTTATATTGAAGACTTCTCTTATTTCATGTCACCATTCAAACGTGATAATAACAGAAATGTATTACAACATAGTGATTATATGTCTGATGAATTATGTCACGCTTTGTTAGATTATCAAGAGTTCTACGCTAGTAAGAAGGATCAAGCTGGTGAATTATCTAAACGATACAGTGAAATTCTTAAAGAACATTCACAAGAAGACTTCAGATTAAATCAATTAAGTGCTACACTTCAACGATTAAATGAACGTGTTGAATTAATTAAACCTAAATCAGAATACATTGACTTAGGAACAAAGATTAAAAATTTCAAAATCACTGTACCTAAATCTTCATACTATTTAATCATGATTAGAAATGACGGTAGTCTCGCTAGAATTAAATTCAATAATGAGCAATACAATATTCCAAGTGGTGAATGGTTGTATATCAAACTTAAAACTGGCAAGTTCAATGACGCTACTAAGTTTGAGAAACAATTAGAATACCCTCTTGAAATATTAAGTGCAAACGCTAATTTAAGAGTTATATATACTCGTTCTTCTGAAGGAGATTATGAAGAAGAAGATATCAAGAAAATCGAAGAAAAATACAACTTAGAAAAATATAAAACTTTAGTAAAAGATCAAGAAAAAGTAGTCGCTTCAATTGAAAGACGATTAAAAGCTTTTGAAGACCAAAGAGCAAGTGTAACACGTTCAATGAATGCTAAGAATTTCTTATCTGAAAAACTTTATAATGAACGTGAGTTATATGTTTTTGAATCTGTTTGGACTGAAGAAAATCATACAGACGCTCAAGAATTATATGATGACGCTGTGAAACAAATGAAGGAACAAAAGAAAATCAATAGAACGATTACAGTTGATTTAGTTAACTTCATTCAATCTCTTGATCATAAAGATGATTGGGATAAATTAAATGTTGGAGATAAAGTTATTTTCCAAAACAAAATCTTCAATACTAAAATCAAAGCCTATATCACTGAAATGCAATTAGATTTCGAAACTAATCAAGTAAAAATTACTATTAGTGATATTTTTGATTACAAAGATTTAGACACAATCATCGCTGAAAAATTAGCACAAACTACTTCTACTTCTTCTCAAGTTAATTTTCATAAGCAACAAATCAGAGAACAAACTGGAAGAATTACAGACATGACTCGTCTTATCGAAGGTGAGTGGGACGCAAATAAAAAGCGTGTAATGGCTGGTAATGAAACAGTTGATATTGGTTCACATGGTGTTAAAGTCATTTCAAAGGATAACCCTAACGAATTCGTAATCATGGTTGGTGGCGTAATTGCTATGACTCGTGATAACGGTGAAACATTTAAAACTGGTATTACACCAGAAGGTATCAATGCTGAAATGCTTATCGGTAAGATGATCGTTGGTGAAACTTTAACTTTTGAAAATGAGTCTGGCACAGTTAAATTCGACAAAGATGGACTGTATGTTAACTCTAAAAACTTCCACCTAGTTTCAAATGATGGTGAGGAAAACTACTTCGATAAATTAAAACGTGAAATGTCTGAAAATGCTAAACAACAAACAGACAGAATGTTAGAAGAGTATAAAAAAGAAGTTTCACAAACTATTTCTGAAGCTACTGACGTTAGAAACATTGTTGATAATGCAGCAGATATTCTTCAAGCAGCTTTTGCTGATGGTGTTATTACAGATGTTGAAAAACGTTTAATTTCTGAAACTCTTGCTCAACTTGAAAAGGAAAATAGAGAATTCGAAGATAAAATCAACTTAGCTTTAAACCACCCTTATATCACTGAAGAAGACACTATTGAATTAAATAATTCTATTATTGAATATAGCTCAATGTATGAAACTCTTATTATTTCTATTAATGAGAGCGTTAGTGACAAGATGATCACTCCTCAAGAGTCTGAAGAAATTAATCAAAATATTATTAACTTCAGAGAAGAAATCAAAGATATCTTGTCATTAGTAGAAGAAGTTATTGAACGTACGAAAAATGCTCAACTACAAGCTACTTTAGAAGAAGCAAAAGATTATACAACTAGAGTCCGTGATGATATTAAAGATGAATTAAATGACTTAAATAAATCATTTAAATCTTTAAATAGTACAGTTGAAGAGTCATTAAAAGATAATATCTTTGACGCTGCTGAATTAGAAGCTATCAAAACAGTTGTATTAGTAACTAAGTCAGAATATCAAGATATTACAAATAGATATTCTTCAATGGCAGTAAATACAGATTTAAATTCAGAAAGTAAATCAAATTTAACAAAAGCTTATAAAACTTTAGATACTAGCTTTAATGATTTTGTTAAATATATTGACACTATGACAATGGATAGAATTGCTGACGAGTCTGAAAAAGCTAATTACAAAACGAAATATGATACTTTACAAAAGAACTTATCAGATTATATGAAAAAATATGATAATTGTATTTTGGAAATATCTAAAAAGTATTCTAATGACGCAGCAGATAAAGTGTTAGGTGACTTCACAGCTATTGCTACTGAATTGCAAAATGATTTCCAAGATGTCAAAGACAATTGGGTTGAATTCAAACAAACCACTCTTGAGTCATTTAAAGATGGTATAGTAACTGAGGCAGAAAAAGCTCGATTAAGAGTACAACTAGATATGCTTGATCGTGAAAGTATGGACATTGAAGAACGTTATAAGAGCTTACTTGCTAACCAATATACTGATACTAATATTAAAAACCGTTTGGCTGCTTCACGCTCTCCTTACCTATCGGCTCACGCTAGTTTAAGACAAGCAATTGAGCAAATAATTGCTGATGGACAAGTTGATGAAAGTGAAAAAACTTTAGCTAATAATTCACTTAATACTTATAACACAACGTTAACTGCTTATTCTAAAGCAATTCAAGAAGCTTTAAATACATTATCACAAATCATCTCTTCTGATGTGGCAAGTAAAAAAGTTGAAGAATTCAATGGTGTAATAACTACAATTTCTTCAGATGTTGACACAATCAAGAAACAAAGAGATGGTTCAGTAATCACTTATTATTATAGCGGTGTACCTACATTATCTAACGATCCAGCTAAAAGTTGGACTACCAATGAATTAAAAGACTTACATATTAAAGATATGTACTTAGACACTAAATCTGGCTATGCATATACTTTTACTAAGTCTGGTACTAGCTATTCTTGGAAACCGCTTACTGATCAAGTTATTGTTAGCTCATTGAAACAGGCAAAAAATGCACAAGATACAGCAGACAATAAACGTAGAGTTTTTGTAACTCAACCTATCCCTCCTTATGATCAAGGAGATATGTGGACTCAAGGTTCACAAGGAGACATTTATGTTTGTGGAACTTCAAGAACTACTGGCTCATTCGTAAGTAGTGATTGGGTTAAAGCAAGTAAATACACTGACGATACAGTTGCTAAACAGGCAGCAAAAGATTTAGAAGATTATAAAGTCAAAATGACTAAAGACTTCAAAGAATTAAATGATGGTGTATCTACTTTTAAAACTGAGGTAATTAAAGACTTCAAAGATGGAATTGTAACTGAAGCTGAGAAAACTAGATTACGTGTACAATTAGATATCTTAGATAGAGAAAGCCAAGATATTGAAGATAGATATAATAGTATATTTAACAGTCAATATGCAGATACTCAAGTTAAAACTTCTATTTCTAAAGCACGTTCTACTTATAATACTTCACTTACGAATTTAAGAAACACTATTCAAACTATCATTGAAGATGGAGAAGTAACATCTACTGAGAAAACAACTGCTAATCAAACTTTAGCTACTTATAATAATAGTTTAACTAGTTATTCAACTGCTATCCAAGAAGCATTAAATAGTATGTCAAAAGTTATCGCTCAAAAAGAAGCTACTAATCAAGTAAATCAATTTAATGAAGTTATCAATAATATAAATACAAATATTACTGATATTCAAAAACAAGTTGATGGTGCAATTGAAACATTCTATTACAATGGAGTACCAACACTTACTAATATCCCAGCTTCAGATTGGACAACTGCTAGTAAGCGTGAAGCTCATTTAGGTGACTTATATTTAGATACTGCTACTGGTATTGCTTACCGTTTCTTGAAAAAAGGAACAACTTCTCCTACTTACTACTGGTCTCAAATCTCTGATCAAATTCTTACAGACGCAATGAATAGAGCGAAAACTGCTCAAGACACTGCTGATGGAAAAAGAAGAGTTTTTGTAAAAACACCTGTTCCACCATACGACACTGGAGATATGTGGACACAAGGAGCTAGTGGTGACATCTTAGTTTGTCAAACGCCTAAAGCTAAAGGTGGCATTTACTCAATAAGCGACTGGGTAAAAGCTAGTAAGTATACAGATGATACAGTAGCAAATAGTGCTGTTCAACAATTAAATGAATACAAACGCACTAATAATCTTGATATCGCAGACTTAAAGAGAAAAACTAGTGACTTCGAGAAAACAGTTGTAAATGCATTTGACGATAGAGTTATTAGCATTTCTGAGTCTTCATCTATTAAAGGACAACTTGCTCTACTTAATCACGAAAAAGATAGATTAACTAGACAATATGAAAATATAATCGGAAATTCTAATCTTGTTGGAGCAGAAAAAGCTAAATTATCTACTGCATATTCAAATATGAATACTAAGCTTAGTAATTTAAGTACAACTATTAATAGTGCAATTGTTGATAATAAGATTGTTGACGCTGAAAGTAAATCTGTAACTTCAAAATTTGAATTATATAAAGCTTCAGTTAATGAATATCAACTTGCTTTTGATAATGCTCTGAATTCAATTATTAGAGAAATCGCCTCTTCTCAAGCTAAAGATAGATTAGACGAATGGAAACGTACAGAATTTAGTACAGACTCAGATGGTATTATTGAAAGAGTTGCCGGTGCTAAGTTTGACTCAAAATGGAATGACACTTGGAGAGATACTGTTAACCCAGCTATTTCAAAAGTTCAAAGTTCATTAAATGATACTAATAATAAAATCAGTGGTTTAAAAACTGGTGGGGTTAACTTACTTCAATCTTATCGTGAAGAAACTAAGGCTATGATTGATCCAAGTATTACTAGCACTAAAAAAGCTTCATTTGATAGATTGTGGGCTACTCCTTTATATAAACCTGATTATTTTAGAAATTATTTACAACCTGATACTGAGTATACTATTTCGTATGAAATTCAAATCGACAACTTTAATGGAGCAGAAACTTTAAGAGGACGTTCTTTCGGTATATTATTATACGATTACACTGACTCTAAAGTTTTATCTAATTTCACGGTGGAAATTCTACCAGAAACAGTTGATCCAAAATTAGTTGGTAAGAAATTTAAAGCTACTGCAACATTTACAACACCTTCTAGTTTCGAAAACAATTTAAACTTTTTAGCTTACGCTGGCTATTATCAAGCTGATGACGGAAGTCGTATTTATCCTTCACCTACCATTTCTAATTTAAAACTAGAAACTGGTAATATTGCTAGTGACTGGACACCCGCTCCAGAAGATAGTGAACAAACTATTATTGGTATAACTTCTGAACTAAAAGATTTCAAAAAAGACACTGAAAAATTCATAAAAGATGGTTCAGTATCATTAGCAGAAGCTAAATCAATCGCTACTCATATCAAAACCCTTACTAAAGAGCGTAAAGATATTGACGCTAAATTCAACTCTTACATTGGTAATAATTCAATTTCTCCAGAAAATATAAAAGACTTAAAGAATTCTAAAGCTACTTTTGATAATGCCTCAAATTCTTTGAAAAGTATTATTGAGTCAGCTTCAAATGATAGAGAGATTGATACCACTGAGAAGAAAAATATCGAAGCTCAATTTGATAATTACAATACAGCAGTCGCTAATTTGAGAACAAGTTTTGAAGCTGCTAACGACTCAATCAGTAGTGGTAAAATTAGTAATATTAGAGTAGCTGGACGAAACTTAGTTAAATCTTCTAATGTCAAAGTTGAAGGTTCATCTTATACTTTAGCAACATTTGATTTAACTGATAATATTCCAGAAGGCACTGAGGTTACTCTTGCGGTGAAAGCAAATCTCGGTAGTGATAGAAGTTACTTGTTAGCATACAATAGTGGTGGTCGTATCTCCCTTGCTCCATTAACGAATAGTATGAAGAATGCGGATGGTGTATATATTAACACTTTTAACTGGAGAATTACTAACACTGCTTCTAATATCACTGCTTCAAACGAACAACTTTACATCTATCAAGCTCCACAATCAGCTAGTAGTGCTAGTTCTATTGAATGGATCAAACTAGAATATGGTAATACGTTTACTGGTTGGTCTCCAGCACCAGAAGATAGTAACTATAAATTATCTCAATTTGACGCAACTTTAGATAAAATTGGAAAAGATTACGATACTTTCAAAAAAGACTTCGATAGTTTTTCTACTGATGGAGTAATTAACGCAGCTGAATACAAAGCTATTGAGTCTCAAATTAATATTCTTAATAAAGAAAAAGCTGAAATTGATAGTAAATATGACGCAATCTTCAAAAACGAAAAGATTTCTACTGTTGCTCAAAATAATTTGAAAGTAGCAAAATATAGTTTTGATACAAACTCAAGTGCATTAATTAGTAATATCAATAAAGTTATTGCTGATAAGAAAGTTGACAATACTGAACGCCCTACTATCAATGCTTCATTTGTCAACTATTCTAAAGCTTTAAGTACATTAAGAACTAGTTTTGAGGCGGCATTAGACTCAATTAGCACAACTAAAGTTGATGATTTGAGTCAGTCTACTTCTAAAGAAATTCAGACGGTAAAAAATACACAAACTAATTTCAAGAGAGATTATGACGATTTTGTAAGAGATGGAGTATTTACAAAAGCCGAAGTTAAATCTCTAGAAACTACAATTAAATTAATCAACAAAGAAAAGGCTGACTTGGATAGTAAATACACTGCTGTTTCTACTAACCCTTCAGTTAGCTCATATGCCCTATCAACTCTTAGAACTATAAAATCAGCTTATGATAGTGCATTATCTACTTTAACTACTGCTATCAACAATGTAATTAGAAAAAAAGATGTAACTGATACTGATCGCTCAAATATTGAGAATTATTTCAATACATATTCAACTGCAATTTCAAATCTTAGAACTGCATTTGAAAATGCTTTTGACTCAATTAGTACAACTAAAGTTGATAACATAAAAGTCGGTGGTCGAAACTTACTCAAGAAAACTACACAGAGATACTTACAAATACCAAACAGCTATTGCTCTGGTATTGTACAAGAAGACGGTAAAAGAGCTTTATTATTCAATAGTTCTAATAACATTATTTATTTAGGTGGTTCAGAATACGCACTTGAAAAAGACGAGACTTATACTTTTTCATTTTATGCAAAGGCTAGTGAAGAATTAAGTTTTACAAGAGGAATTTATATAAACACTGGTAATAGTGGTTTTATTCCAGAAACTAAAATCACTACTAATTGGAAACGTTATTCTTTTACTTTTACAGCAACAAATAATAGCTCAGTTACTATTCATATGTACCCTATTATAAAAAATAGTGATGGTACATATAAAAGTTTTTATATAACTGATTGGCAACTTGAAAAAGGTACAATTGCCACTGATGTTCAACCTTCTTCAGATGAGACAGCAGACCAACTTGAGAATTATGACACTCGTATTTCTTCAGCTGAAACATTCATTGAAAAAAATAAAGATAAAATATCTCAGATTGCTACGAAAACTGATGTTGACGCTTCACTTAGCAAAGTAGCCACTTATGAAACTCAATATAGCGTTTCTAGTGGAACTAACTATCAAGTTCCTCTTCAAGAATACAATGGTTCATTCTTTACTGATAACTACACTTATGAAGTTGTTGCTAAAAATAATTCTTTAAGTTCTAACAATGTAGCAACTGCTATATTCGTAAGTAAAGGTTCAAACAACGGTTATGAACTGGTTGAATTAGACAATATGTCTAAAACTGGTGCTAACCCTAAATTTGTATTAGATAGTAAAGGTAGACCTTCTATTTCTACATTCTCTCCGCAATCTACTACTCAAGATATTTCAGTTATTTACACTAAATACTTAGGCAGTGCTTCAGCAATCAACACAACTAAATCATTGATCGAACAAACTGCTAGTTCTATTGAATTACAAGTTAAGAAACTTACTGCCGAAACTGAGTATAACAACATATTATTAAATTCAGACTTCTCTTCTGGTTGGGAAGGTTGGATATATGTTGATCCTCAATTTAGTATTGTTGATAAGAATACTTTCGGTTATACACGTTTCGACACTATCGAAAATAAAACTAAAAAGTATAACACGATCAAGATGGCTTACAATTATAATAGCAACTACCCTTCTGTATTCTCTAACTTTATTTCTGTTGGAAAAGGTCAAGAAGTTGCAATTGGTGAAGATTTAACATTGTCTTGTTATGCGTACATTCCTTCTTCTTCTAAAGATCAACTTACAGGAAATGTTTATATTGAAATAAATGGTTACTTCGACAAAGACCAAAGAAACAACCCTTCTCTTGCTAAACACTACATTAATACAGAAGACCTCGAATATGATAAATGGTTCAGAATGACTGCAACCACTACTATTCCAGCTACTATTCCAGACGGAAGAAAAATGAACTATATAAGAGCTGGTTTAAGATATAGTGCTAAAACCCAAAGTGTTAATGACAAAGCAATATTCTATTATGCTTTACCTCAATTAGAGCGTGGATCAAAACCAACTGAATGGTCATTATCAAGACTTGACGTATTTAGCACTGAGCAAATGGCTGCTAAGATTGCTTTAAACCCACAAAGTGTTGATATTATCGCTAGAAATATTGATTTCAATACTGACGCAATGAGAATTTATAACTCTAACGGTACTTTAAATATTTCTGGAGATACTTTAACAATTAGCAACAACAATAGTTCTAATGAAGTAATTATCAACCCTAATGGTTTTACACTTAAAAAAGATGGTGTAGTTAAATTTAAAAACGGACTAGATACAAGCGACTATAACGTACAAGCTTATGAACCACAGTTTAGTTCGTGGAATGACCTTAAAGCTACTCATTCCGCTGCTTCTAGTAAGTATAATTACGTTCGACATATTGAGCCGGGTATGAATGGTTATTATACCGTAAATACTGGTGTTTATAAGTTCGCTGCACAATACAATCAACTAGTTGAGTCTAGTGGTAAGAAAAATGCGAGAGTTAACAGATATACATATCTATATAATAAACGTTACTTAAAAGTTCAAATGTCTGCTTTATCACAAGGGAAAAGTAAATTGTATATTAGGTTTCTCTCTACTACTGGAGGAACTTTGTTCCATGAAGAAGTTGTTTCTTCTACTTCAACAACTTTCCCAGATGTCACAATTGATTTACAAGCAAAATTGGGATACCCACCTAATAACAAACCAGACTTCTTTGAAGTTCAAGCTGGTATTGCTTATGGAGAAGATAATTCAATTGATGGCTATTTTAGAATAAGACGAATGGCTTTAACAGATACACCTAATGCGGAGGTTTAATAAAATGGAAATTATAAAAACTTATGACTCTTTAATAAATCAAGAAACTGGAGATTACTACACGGATCGCTATGTATTAGCTGTTCCGTATACTTCTTTAAATTCAGAAGGTAAAATTATTGGAGATTTTGCATTCGGTTCAACTCTACATACAGTTGTTCCTTGTGCAACTCTTATTATTGATGAAAATATTTATTCACAACTAGAAAATTTAAGGCTTAAAATTATTGACGGTGTATATAAATTAGTAGCACCAGATGGTTATGAATTCGTAACTGTCGAAGAAACTGAAAGCGAAGAAGATCGAGAAATTCGTGAATTAGAAGAAATGTTAGCTAAACTAAGAGCTAAAAAAGGAGTTAAATAATAATGAATGAAAATGATTTAAATTTACAAATACAAAGATTGCAAGCACAAAATGAGAAGCTATCAGCTGTTGTTGGAAATCAAGCAAATTATATAGCTGAACTTGAAGTGACGAATGAAATGTTGTTAGCTCAAATTCAAAATAATGATGAACAAGAAGCTCAAGGTTAATACCTTGAGTTTTCTTATGTAGAATACAAGGAGTGTTTTAATTGTCATATTTTAATAATGTCTATACGTTAAAATTAGATATCAAGCAACAAAACCCTAACCCAGTAATTCGTATTGTTCAATATGACTCAGCTGTTTTCAAAATAGAGTTATATGATAATGGACGTAAAATTGATATTAAAGATGGTGAGAGATTTACAGTTAGCGTAGAACATGAGGCTACTGGTGAAACTCATTCTGGTATCGCTAAATACGATGGTGAACAATTTGTTGTGTATGATTTAAGAAAAGCCGATATGAAAAATATTGGTACATATAGAGCAAGATTTGCCTCTTATAAAGATAGAAACCGTGTTTCTTCATTAATGTTCAGATATGAAGTTTATGAAGATTATGAAACAGTTGGAGACGCTAGTGAATTAACTATGCTCCAAGAACTATTCCAAGAGGTTGAAGAAGTTGGAAGAGTTACACAACGTCAAGGTGAATATGCTGAGGATCGTGGAGATTATGCAAACGCAGCTGGTGACTATGCAAACCGTGCTGGAGACTCTCATATTATGAATTGGCTACCTTACGTTAAAACTTTAGCTGAAAGAAATAAATTATATCCAAACCCGGAAAACGGCGATACAGTTTATGTTATTGATGAAAATAAAGTATTCAGATATGACGGAATTGACGCATTAGACTGGGAAGCAATTTCTGGATATGACACTTCAGTAATTCAAGATATTTATAATACTAAGGAAGATAAAACAGTTGTTGCTAAATTAAGAGAAGATTTAAATTCATTAACTGTTGGTGCTAGAAACTTACTTACAGGTACAGATTTCGAAACGCCTATGAATTTAAAATATTCTACCCCTACTTTTACCTTCACTCAAAATAAATCAGACTCTTCTATGACATTAGCTCCTACTGATCAATTTGTATCATCCTCTGCTGCCTACTTTAATTTAGAAAAAGAAGCTCTTGAAAATAATTTCTTTACACTTTCATTCAATGTAAAAGTATTAAGTGGTAGTGCTTCACTCAAGTTTAAAGTTGGTGACTCTGCTTATTCTGAACCTGTCACTTTAAAAGCCTCATCTAATTACCAACGTGTAGTATTAACTACTTCTACTCAAGGCTTAACAACGAATAAAACTAACCTTTTATTGCAAACTACGAGTGCTATTGCTATCGAAAAAGAAAGCTTTAAAGCAGAAATCGGTAATAGAGCAACTACTTGGACACCTTCTTACCTAGATGTAAAAACAAAACTAGATGACTATGGTACTAGAATTAAAGGTTTAGAAGTTGAAATGAACACAAACGTAGTTAAGAAGATGGTTTATGAAGCTGATAAATCTAAAAATGAAGAGAAGTTCAGTAAGATTATCCAAGACGCTAATGGTTTAACATCTATCGTTGCTAAGAAAGTTGAAAAAGGTCAAGTTAAATCTATGATCAACCAAACTGCTGAGCGTATCAGAATTAAAGCAAGTAACATTGACTTTGATGGAGCAGTTGTATTTAAAAACAAAAATAACAAGATTGATCCTAATGCCTTTGTAAGAATTAACGGTGGAGAATTAACTGCTAAAGGTTACTACCGAAGAGTATGGCGTGATGGTAAAGCTCGTAACCGTGTTCAAGTTGTTCAACTCACAGACGGAATGGTAAGAATTTCCGATCCAAAAGGTGACTTGATTGACTCAACAAAAGATAGAGACTATCGCTATGATATTGATGTTCATGGTAAGAGAGTTTACAGTACAGTTCGTTCTCTTTATTATTCTTCAGATGGTGTCTCTACTTACCGTGACGGTTCCGGTAAAGCATTTAATAAAGACGGTAAAGTAGTTTCTTCTGGTACTATCGAATTCTTCTCACATGAGTATTCTAGAAGTCGTGGTTTAACATTATATTCTGCTGGTGGTGCAATTGGTTTACAAGCAGCTAAAAATGCTATCCATATTGACGCAGCAGCTACTTTATATAATCGTTCAAGACAAGCTAATGTAATCATTCGACCTCACGAGAATGTTCGTAAGGGTATCAATGATTTCAAATTTGGTATCAGTGCTGATAATACAGGTAGACTTGTTTATGGTGATGAAAGTAAACGTTTAGGTGTAGGACTTAGATTTTCTAAATCATCTAAAAATAAAGTAATTACAGGTATTGACTCAACTGGACGTGCTGGTTCAGATGTACGTTTAGAAATTGGTGAAGTAAGAGCTAACAAACTTTTATCAAGAGATGGTAAAGAAACAGTTTACTTCAACAATGCTGGTAGTGGTAACTTAACTCAATCAGCTACACTTCGTGCTGGTGGTATTAAAACTAATGCAACTAACTTCTATGTTGGTGTACGTGGTGAACTACGTGTTACTAATACTAGAGGAGCTAACTTTGGCAGATATATTGGTTACATGCCTATAAGAGCAAGTAAATTTAACTCTGTATCTAGTAGAAAATATAAAACAAACATTCAAGATTTAAAAATTAATTCTTTAGATGTTTTAAATTCTACTGATATTAAACAATACAATCTTAAATCTGATTTAAATGACGGTATCGACAAAGTTAAATATGGCGTGATCCTTGAAGACTCTCATGACGCTTTAAAAGAAGGAGACGCAATTGACGTTTATACTATGACTTCTATCCTTTGGGATGTTGTTAAAAAACAACAAAAAGAAATCGAACAATTGAAAAATAATCTCTAAGGTGGCTATGTACTAGTCACCTATCTTCTTTATAAGGTGGTGATAACCATTAGAAAGCTAAATGAGTTAAGAGAATTGTTCAAGAAAAACTTGTTACAGTTAAATATAGCCACAATTGGTTTTGATGTATTAATCATAAGCACAAGTATAATTGGTATGATCAAATCAATAGAATTGATCAATAAGAACACTAGTGAATTAAAAAATGCTTCTGTATTCTACTATAATATCTCTGGAGTTGTTGATATACAGATAATGGGATGGTTGCTTTTAGTATCATGTTTCTTATTATTAATTTCAGTATTCATTAGAACACCAAATGAATTCAGACTTATGATTTTAGGTGGCTTGGTATCAGGCTTGGTTTATTTTGCATTTGGCATTCTTGCAGTGGATAACGCTTCTTTATACGCAACATATTACAATAATCTTATCAATGGATGGGTTCAAATAATAATAGCAGGAATGGGTGCAATTGGCATATGGAAAACAAAAGTGTAATCGAGGTGCAATTATCTGGTATTAAGGAAGATGTAACAAAACTACAAGAAGATCATGACAAAACAAAAGAGCGTCAAGATAAACTTGACACTAAAATTGAAAAAACTTTAGATAAAATGCAAAAGTATCAAGATATGAACAATGAAAAGTTTTTACAATTAAGTATAAATAACGCTCAAATGTTAGAGATGACTAAAAACGTAGAAAAGAATACTGAAAGAACTGCGGATATCATGGAGAGAATGGTTGAAGATGATAAAGAAACAAAGGCTTCAATTGATAAAAAGTTTGCTGAAGTCGATGATGATATTAGTGACTTGAAGTCAGAAATTCATACTAAAATCAATTCTATTGAGACTACTAGTATTAGTGAAGATGGAGAGTCGAGAATATCTGGTAAGACTTGGGGGACAATTTTGATTGCCCTTTTTGCACTTATGGAAACAATGATTAAGGTAGTAGCTCCCCTACTAGCTCCGTTAATCACAAAATAAATTTAAAGGAGATAAGATATAATGATTAAACTTGATAAAGGATCACTTGTTAGAGGTGTTTTAGGTTTGCTTGCTTTCGTAAACGTAGCTTTAGAATTGTCTGGTCATAACCCTATTCCTATTGATGAAGGTGCAATTAATACATTTATTACTCTAGCCTTCTTAGGTGTCACAACTATTCTTGGCTATTATAAGAACTTCAATGTAACTCAAGAGGCACATATTGCTCAAGCTAACTTAAATGCTTTGAAACAACAAAAGAAATACGCACAAAATACAGGTGGAGTAATCTCAGCGGCTATGGCTGATGAAGATAGTCTTCCTAACAAACATTTAGATCAAACTATTTAATCTAAGCCGAGTTATTTATTAACTCGGTTTTATATATTTATTAAGGAGTGCAATAATGAGAAGAAATTTAATTAATAATTATCGTTTCTTAGATTTTCCGCAAGAAACTTCTATTGAAATTAAACAAGGTGACTTTACTCCTATCACTGTTAAATTAGACTCTACTGAGACAATTAAAGATGATGAAAAAGACGCAAAAGTTATATTAATCAACACTGATAATGAGAAAGTTTTTGAAACTAGCGTTCCAGCGAAAAATAGAATTATTGAGTTTTCTATTAATAAAAACTTACCTAAGGGAAGATACTTTTTAGAAATTGTTTATAATCAAATGAAGTTCCCTTCTAAAGATTACAAAACAATAATCATTAATGGCTCAGCTTCATTAGGTAGTTTAAAAGAGATTAATATTATTAGTACAGATGATATTAAAAATAGATTTATCTCTGAAGCTAAAAAAGATTTAGCTATTGAAATTAGTCGTACTATTAATGACAAATTCAATACCTACATAACTGAAAATCAGGAAAACTTTAAAGGTCAATCTGTTACCATTGCTAACCACGAATTCGATAAAAAAGGTAATTTAAATATTACTTTTAGTGATCAAACATTTATTCAAATACCAAAAGGAAAAGATGGCACTAATGGTATTGATGGAAAAGATGGTCATAACGGTGAAAATGGTCGAGATGGCTTGAACGGAAGAGATGGTCAATCTGTTACCACTATTACTGAACGTGGAATTAGTAATAATAGCAGTGGTATCTTTGTTCGTACATACAAAGTTGATCATGAAGGTATTAAACAAGAATTAATCAGTGAAACTTTCGTTTCTGATGGCAAAGATGGAATAGATGGTAAACAAGGTAAGGCTGGTAATGACGGAAAAAATGGTTCATCTGTTAGTGTTGATCATGTTGAATATGATGAGTTTGATAATACAGTAATTCATTTCACAGATGGAAAAACTGCAATCATCAAAAGAGGTATTCAAGGTGAGCAAGGAAGAGATGGTCTCAACGGTAGTGATGGCACATCAGTAGGTATTAAGAATATTGAAACAGATAATTTTGGTAATAATATTGTAAACTTTACTGATGGAAAATCAATGCAAATACCAAGAGGAGAACGTGGACTTGACGGTAAAGATGGTACTAATGGAAAATCATTCACTTATTCCGACTTTACTCAAGAACAGTTAGAAAGTTTAAAAGGTAAAGATGGAATAGATGGCAAAGATGGTAAATCTTTTTCTTTTAGTGATTTAACAGAAGAAGATTTTAAAAAGATTTTAGATTACGGAATTGAAAATAATTACTTTAACTCTAAAAGTGAAACTGATTTTTTAATCAGTAATAACCCACCTTTAGATAAAAATAAAATTTGGATAGATACAGGAGTCGATGAATAATGAACGCAACACCTAAAATTTATGATGAAGAAAAAAACGAATGGGTAGAATTAATAACTAAACCTATTGCAGAAGAAGTTGTAAGAATTATGGAAGACAATTTCATGAAAAACAAAGGTCAAATTAAATTGTTGGAGTTACCATATGGAAAATATTATAAAGAACAAGATGTATATGAATATACATATTATATGTTCTATAATTCTAAAGTATCACAAAAAGTTGTTGATGAAGCATATGGAACATTAAAAGGATCAGTTCAATATGTATATGACTCGCTACCAGAAAAAAGAGAATTGACATACAATGATTTAAAACAAGAATATTCTTTCCGTGCTTTTGAAAAAGCTATATTAGGGTTTAATGTGCTTTATCAAGATGAATTTGGTAGTACAGCAGTTGTTCATAGTAAAGATGTTAGTGAATTAGAATTGTATAATGCGATAGGTTCTTATAACTTCACAGTATCTTATATCTTCAATGATAACCCGATAGAAAAAAATCAATTCGTACACAAGGCATATTAATTAAATATAAGTTACATACCCAAACAACTAAATCTAAATAAAATTACAATTTTATCTTAAATATCAAACAAGAAATAACATATAAGAAATAACATATAAGAAATAAAAAGAACTAGTTAACGCTAGTTCTTTTTTTTATTACATAAATTTAACTAAGGAGTGTTGTTCTTTGAAAACTCAAAAACAAGTCGCTGAAAGATTACGTGCTTACGTTAACGGTACTGTTGATAGTCCATATCGAGTTAGAAATTGGACTCATTATGATGATGATTTTGAAACAATGGAACCGGGATGTATTGATGTAGATCATAGCTTCCACGCTCAATGTATGGATCTCGTAATCGACTATTGCTTATGGATATCTGATAATCAATTCAGAATTCGTGGTAATGCAAAACAAGCTATCGATAATGCACTTCCTAAAGGTTGGAAAATTGTTCCTAATGAAAGAGCCACAGTGCCGAAACAGGGCTGGATAGGTGTTAATACAAGCACATATTATGGTCATATTTGGCTCGTTGATAAAGGTGCTACTCAAATGACTATGCCTGTTATTGAGCAAAACTGGAATTCGTTAGCGAACTTAAAACCAAAACGTAGACTTGATTACTATTATGGTTGTACTCACTTTATCGTTCCACCAATTAGCTCTAATAGTGCTATTGTTAGAGCTGTTAATAACGTTTTACCTAGTTCTAAACCTATGAAAGTATTATTAGTAGCTGGACATGGTAAAGGTGCTTATTCAAACGATCCCGGTGCAGTAAATACTGAATTAGACATTTGCGAAAGAGATTTTGTTAGACAAAAAATCGTCCCTAACGTTGCTAAGTATCTTAAACAAGCAGACGTTAATGTTCAGTTGTATGGTGGTTCTACTATGAACCAAGACATGTACCAAGACACTAAATATGGTGTTAATCTTGGAGATACTAAGAGATATGGAATGTACTGGGCTGCTCGACAAGGTTTCGATCAAATTGTGGAATTCCATTTGGACGCAGCTAGTCCACAAGCTTCCGGTGGTCATGTAATTATTGATAACAATGTATATCAAGATAAGATTGATGAAAGACTTCATAAAGTTATTGATAAATACGTTGGTACAATTCGAGGTATAGACAAGCGTGATAACTTATTAAATGCTAACGTATCTGCTGAGTTGAGCCAAAATTATAGATTAGTTGAATTAGGTTTCATTACTAATAAAACTGACGTAAGAAACATTGAGAAACATCTTGAAGATTTCACTAAGGAAATAGCTGAAGCTATCGTTGGTAATGTTATCGGTAATAACTTAGGTTCACAAGATATTAAGCCTTCTACTAAAAAAGGTAGTAAATCTAAACCTTCTAAGAAAAAACCTAAACCTCAACAAATTGAGTGGAAATGGTCTGGCACTTTCTATCCTAATACATTGATCAAAGTTAGAAGAAATTGGGGACTTGATGGTGAAGAAGTTCCTAGAAAATTCTGGCTTAATGGAGAAAAAGATTGGGTATATATCCATTCTGTTATCAAAGACACTAAGAATAAATTATGGTGGGCTAAGATGACTTACCCTCAAAACAAGGAAATTAAATATTTCTATTGTGCTTTAGGTAAAATCACTGATAAAGAAGGCAAACTTAAAAAAGAAAAAGAATTATATGATAAAATCAAGTGGAAATAATCATTTAAGATTATTATAATTTATCCCCTCTGACTATTTTAAATAGTTGGAGGGGAATTTTTTTTGTGCATATCTCTTATACTAGTTTTAAATTTAATTTTGTTTGTGCCATCAAACAATTTGTTACTATTGTGCTTGTCTGTAAATCAGTTAGTCTTATAGTATAAGAACCTTCTTTAGTTCTTATAACAATCATTACGTCTTCAATTTTTTCCGTCTCGATATCTGGAATAATTAGTCCTTGTGTAGCTTTACCAATAAAATTTACGTTCATTTCCATTCAAACATTATCCTCCCGTTGTATTGTAAACGTAGTAAAAATGTGAAACTACTTGTAACTATGTAAACCCTTCTAGATACTTAGTTGATAACTCTTAACTTTTATTTAAGAGCTGGCGTAAGAATTAATAAATACATAAATAGATAATTTAACTTAGTCTGAAGAAAAATGTTTATATAATTACTAAAAAACTTAATTGTGTTTCCCAATTATTTACACTCTTAAATGCATAATTTGAAATCGCTAAATAAATATATCACGAATATAAAAAATATAGTATAAGTAACATTTACATAAAATTTACAAAAGTAACTTATTTGTAGCAATTGTGTGTATTTTATAAATTTTTTTGTATTCCCTAATCATTTCTTTTTTAAACATTTATATTTCTTTAAATTGTATATTAAAATCTTTTGTACTTTTTATAACTATTGTTCTCCCCTCTTCATTCGCTCTAAGAACTGTAACTATATCAAAAATATTTTTATTAGAGAATTGTAGCAGCTCCTCTTCTGTGAAATCTCTCTCACCTTCAATTACAATTCGATATTTTTTCATAGTACATCATCCTTTCGCAAAATTTAAATATGAGAACGTTTGTTCGGTATTTATATTAAGGTAATATTAGAACGATGTCAACAAAAATAAAAAGCTCAATGGTAAATAACCAAAGAGCTTACTAGATATTTGTCCTACTTCGACTTATCTTCTACCAAATATTCAACCGGAATTTTGCTAAGTATTAAATCTTTTGATAGTTGTTCATCGTATTTAATAATAATTAGTTTCACATCATTTTGATCACATAGTTGTTGCTTACGCTTATCTCTCATCTGTTGTTTCTTTAAACTTTCTTCTCCTCCCCAATGTTCAACTGGTTTATAGTGTTGAATACCATTATACTCAAAGCCTAATTTTAATTCTGGTATATAAATATCTATTTCTAAACCTTCAAGGAAATTTGGTCTACAATGACGTTCGCACTCATAATCTTCAAATATATCTTCGACAATTCTAAACATCATAGTTTCAGATATCCAACCTTCTCCTATCTTAGCTACACCATATTCTTCCCTTAGAATATTTTCAGCTTCTTTTCCATAGGTATCGTTATCTAAGTCGTTTTCTATTTGCACTTGATCAATATACCAACCATGATACTTCCTAAATTTACTATCATTACTTGAATATATACGATTAGGAGTTGTTTTATTACATCTAAAGCAGATATTATCTTTGAATTGAATTTCATTAATTATGTCAGTATTTTCATCATTTAGATATGCTTTAATCACTGGAGGTAAACATTCTTTTACATTTAGTTTATTTACTTTTAATTTATGTAAAGCTTTTTTAGTACAACTACACATATATGGTTCTTGATCAAATGAGTCTCTAAATGCAAAGAATTTTGTCTGATGGTCTAATGGATAATAAGTTATATGTGCTCTATTGTCATCATTTAATACAAAATCAAAACTATCTCCATAGCTATAATTTAATATTCTCTTAATTCTATTTTCGGTATGTGATACAAATTCTCTGTATTCGATTAAATATTTTTTGTATATCTTTCCTTCTAAATAAATTTCTTTATTTTTCCAATTCTTAATTAAAAAGAATATGATTTCAATGTCATCTCTATGTTCAAGATATTCCATATCGCTAGTTACTTTTATACTATATTTATTATCTTCAAATTCAAAGTTGTCGAAACGCTTCATTAAATTGATTGCAGTCTCGAAATACTTCGATTTACTTTTAGATATTGTAATTCTTAATAAATCTTTTTCTTTATTCAATTCGTCTAACTCATCTAAGTTGGGTTTGTATTGGTTAGGGTTATCTAACAAAAGTCCGTCCAAAGCTCCATAATATTTACCATTTATCTCTACTTCCTCAAAATGATCATTCAAAGGATGTAATTCTGGTCTATTATCTACAAGAGCCTCTTCGATTATATTATGAATATGATTTTGAGTATCTCTACCTCTCTCAATAACATTAATAATTTCTTTGGAGTCCTTGATAGTCCCAATACTAATGTAATTTGTGAAACTTCTTTTAGTATTACCATAAGTTATTCTAATAGGTTTATTTCCTAAAGTCTCATCTAACTCCACTTGAATAACATCTTTAAAAGGAATTTTATATGCAAAGTCTTCTTCTTTATTTACCATATAAATTGAGTCAATTGATAAATAAAATGAACAGT
>ERZ1029884.17-NODE-17-length-53985-cov-12.607640_pt1 | contig 53985 bp, 62 predicted proteins | sample MGYA00519233_ERZ1029884 | MGnify/ENA primary metagenome ERZ1029884 (study PRJEB33666, sample SAMEA4610931) | skin metagenome | biome: Human-associated habitat; feature: Malodor aspect; material: skin | place: Philippines | collected 2015-08 ...
CTACTGAAGAAGAATCTAATGAAGTAGCACCTAAAGAGGAAACTACTGAAGAAGAATCTAATGAAGTAGCACCTAAAGAGGAAACTACTGAAGAAGATACACAATCAACTAATGATGATACAAACGCTGTTAAATCATCTACACCAAACGTTGATGATGATACATTACAACGTGATGTTAATGGTGAATTAGATGATGGAACACCTGTTTCAAATGACGAAACTACTGATGAAAACATTGTTGTATCACCATTTGTTACTAATTTAACTACTCCAAACACTCCTGATAATACACCTGATGAAAAAGCAACAATTGTATCATTATCACAACCTGTAACAGCACCTCGTAATAATAACAATGACCGTTATATTGCAGAAAATGCTGGTACAGTATCTAATCCAATCCAAGATAGTAATATTTTATCAAGTGATAAATATACAATTACTGAATTAACAGGTAATTTCAAAAAAGGTACTGGTTCTGAATCTGATTCATTTGCCACTCACATGGTTATGCAATTAGATGACAGTGTAAAAGCTGGGGATAAAATTGTTTACGGTATTCAATATCAATTTAAAGACTTAGATAAAACATATAATACATGGTTAGCAACAATCGACGGTGATAAGCCTGTAACAAAAGATATCGTCTATGAAGGCATAAAAGTGGGTACTATGACAATGAATCCAATCGACCCATCAACTTATGATAGAGTTCGTTCAAATGTTGATTATGCGATTGATAGTTTTGACGGTGAAAGTAGAACATTCTACCATTATTTAAGTAAACCAGTTGAGGTTGTATTTAATGAAAATATTAATAATTTAAAAAATGTATCTATTACATTAGATAATAATTTCATTGAGCCTGCTGAAAAAAGCGCAGGTGCTGTTACACACTCATACATGTATGTTGACCCTGATTCAAAATCACCAAGTGTTGTTAAAAACCAAGATGGTGTATTTGTTAAATTACCTGATGCATTTGTAGTCAATAATGAAATTCAAGATTTAGATGTATTATATCCAGCTAAAGAAAAAACAGATGTTGTTGCTACAAACACTAAGGATAAAACTCAAACGAACTTTATTCTTTTAACTCGTAAATATGAAGTAGACCCTCAAGGTAATGAGTACATTAAAAAAGATGATGAATTAAAACCTCTTGTATATATCAGCCCTGGTAAAGGTGCTATAAACAAAATTGAAGCAACAATGACAATTCCAAAAGCACTTGCAGATGCAGTTGATTTTACAGTTACACCTGAAGATATGAATACAAATGCTGTGTTCCCAATCGGTGCTGAACGCTTTGGTGAATCAAAATTCAACCCTGTTTTAGGGACTGACGGTGTTTATACTGGATTCTCAGAAAGAATTGCAAATGATAGAGGCGATTTCAACAAATGGGAAAGAACATATACTACTGAAACTAACGAAAATGGTGATACTGTTTATCATTTCACGTTCACAACTAAAGATGGTTCATATGAATCTTTAGCAAGTAACGGATTTGCTGTTTTAGAAGGTACTCCTAAACAAGCATTTGGTAGTTCTGATTTTGAACCATATGAAACAGCAGACACTCATCCTGAAAAAGAAAAATGGGGATATCCTGAATTTGATAAATTAGTTAAAGAAAATCCAATTAACGTTTCATATAAAACTTATAAAGATGAGGCTAACGGTGGTGTCAGAGAAGATGCTGATACATTCGATAGACTTGGATACAGAATTGACAAAGAAAATGTAGAAACAGCTTCACCTGGTTCTGTAAGTATTACAGCAGATAGAGAAACAACTCAAGAAATTCCACAATCTGAAGTCATTGAATATGAAACAATCGAAGAAGAAGATTCATCATTACCTGCTGGTGAACGTAAAGTTATTCAAGAAGGTCAAAATGGTGAACGTACTTGGACTGACGTTGTAACATATGTAGATGGCAAAGAAACATCTCGTGTTAGAACAAACGAACAAGAAACACCTGCTGTTAATGAAATCATTCATATTGGTACAGGTGCAATTGATTCAACAGTAACAACTGAGGATATTGACATTCCATTTGAAACTGAAACTAGAGAAAACCCTGATTTACCTGCTGGTGAAACAAGAGTTATTCAAGACGGTGAAAATGGTACAAAACGTGTAACTACAACAACACCAACATTAAACGGAGAACCAAATGGTGAACCTACAACGACTGAAGAAACAATCAAAGACCCAATCAACAAAATTGTTGAAGTTGGTACTGGTGTTGTAGATACAGACGTTAAAGAAGTTACAAATAAAATTGCATATGAACGTATCGAACAAAAAAATCCAAACTTACCTGAAGGAACAACAAATATTATCCAAAAAGGTAAAGACGGTACTGAACGTGTTGTAACAACAACACCTACATTAAATGGTGAACCTAGTGGCGACCCTACTATTACTAGAGAAGTTATTGATGAACCAGTTACAGAAATTGTTGAGGTTGGTACTGGTGTAGTGGGAACAGACGTTGAAGAGTCAAATCGTGAATTACCATTCAATGTTATTGAACGTGTCAACCCTGAATTACCACAAGGTACTCGTAATGTAGTACAAGAAGGTAAAGTAGGTAACGAACGTACTTCAATCACTTATGAAACATTAAATGGTGAACGTACTTCAGTTAAAGATACTCAAGTTGTAGTGACTGATGAACCTCAAGACCGTATTGTTGAAGTTGGTAGTGGTGTTGAAGGACAAAATGTAACTGTTAAAGAAACAGTTAAACCTTACGACACAATTAAAAAAGAAAATCCTGATTTACCTGAAGGATTTGAACGTATTGTACAAACTGGCGTAAATGGTATCGAACGTGTAACAACTATCGACAAAACATTTAATGGTGAAGTTGTAGGTTCTGTTACAAATCCTGAAACTGTACAAGAAAAAGTAGACCAAATCATTGAAGTGGGTACAGGTAAAGTTGGATTTGAAACTAAAGACATTCCAAACACAACAAAACCTGAAACTAAATACGTTGAAAACCCTAACTTACCAAAAGGTCAAACAAGAGTTGTTCAAGAAGGTAGAGATGGTCACACAATCAAACGTATTGTGACACCAACGTTAAATGGTAAACCAAATGGTGAATCACAAGTTGTTGTTATTACAATCGACGAACCTGTTGATACAATCATTGAGGTAGGTACTAAAGAAGAACAAACAGTTATTCCACCTAAAGAAGAACCTCAATATCCAACACCTGACCACACACATGACCATGACGGTGTTCACGACAACACTCCTGTTGAGGAAAAAGAACAACCTAAAGAAGAATCTACTCAACCTGTTGTAGAACAAACTACTCAACCTGTTGTAGAAAAAGAGCAAAAACATGTTGATGCTACTCCACATGCTGTTGTAACACATGATGATACTAACAATGCTGTGACAGTTGAACATGTTGCACCTCGTCAAAATATCACATTAAGTGAACAACCTGACGGTAGTATGGTAGTTAAAGTTGTTAAACCAGCAACACAATCTACTAAACAAGTAGAACAAGTTGTTACAAATACAACAAATGACGAAAAAGAATTACCTCAAACTGGTGGTGAAGATAACAGTAAACAAGCTGGTATCTTAGCATCTGTTTTAGGTGCAGTTGGTTTAGGATTCTTAGTTCGTCGTAGAAAAGAAACTGATAAATAAGATTCTTTTTAAATAAGGTTATCGCTCAAGCGATAGCCTTATTTTTTTATCCTTTTCTATTCAAAAATATAACTGAATAGGATATACTAAGATTATTCTTACTAAAGGGTGGTTAGGTTATTGAAATTAATTGAATTAATTGATTGGTTAGAAGAAAGTAACTTTTTTGATGCTAAAAATAACGTTTTATATATCATTGATGAGGGTGAGGATGGGGATATCATTCGTTATATCACTCATTATGATATTAACAATGTGGAAAAAAATGTACGTTTTGCTAGTACATCCACATTTGACCATTTAGAAAACAGTAAGGATAGTATTAAACGTCTAAAAAAACAAATACAAGACGGACTTGATGAGTTTAATGACCAACAAAATATCAATAACTTTGTTATTGAAGTGGACGGATGCAATATCAATACTGACCATATTGAAGATAATCGTTATTTCGTCCGCAAAAAGTAGAGGTACAACCTCTATTTTTTTTTATTCTATTATATTGACATACAAAAATAATAATGATATACTTAAATTGTATAAATAATTAAAATTAATAAAATCATTTTAAGCGTGTTTTTAGAGGTTTTATTGTAAACAGGTATAATTTACTTAAATGATTTGAAACGCTCGAAATATAAGCTGATATAAACAAATTAAGATATATGAGGAGGCTTTTTATGGATGTTTTAGAATTTAGAGAATGGTTATCTATTTATGGATTCAATCAACATAGTTTAATACGTATTATTGGTTTACCATCTATTCACAAAGATAATGATGAATATGTTATAACATCCTTTGATATTGATAATGAAAATAAACGTATTCATATGAATGTATCTAAAAATTACAAAGATGATGATAGTCATTATGTGATAACTAAATTAAATGAACATTTTTATGATAATTACACAATATATATCAATGGATATCCTATTGAACGTGGATATGTAGATACATTATCCAATGTATATATCTTAAATATGACATTTAGCGAGGTAGCTTATGATTTACGAAGAAATAAAACATGTACTTGACCATCAACCTATAAAAATAACATTTTATAATGGATTTATACATCATTCATTTGATGAACAAGAGGTTGATTTAAGCAATTCTATTGTTCGAGAATTAAACGGTTTAATGACATCAATAGATTTATCAGATTTAGTCATTCGACCACAGTCATTTATGTTTGATAGGGATAAAATATATAAAAATAATAACATTATTTCTCAAGATATTTTAAATCATTTAACATCTTGGCAAGATAAACCATTTAATGTCACTGACTTTATAGATGGTCGTTTGCTTTATGTAGGGTTATATCATCACAATATTATTATGACAACTGAACATGATATTAATGAACAAGTGATAGGTTATTATTTAACTAAATTAAAATTAGATTTAATACATCATGACCAACTTGAGTTATTTAAAGAAAAAATTAAAGGAAAAACACTTATTTTTAGAGCCATTGATAGTGATGACGTACACACCATTGATTATCAAGATGACGATGTGTTTGTATTAGTGGGTATGATTGAAAATAATACAGGTTATGATTATCATTTTGATTTAGAATTAAAACGTATGAGAAATTTATTTAATTTTGAAAGTCCTTATGTTTATAAATATATGACAGATGAAGATAAAGTTGACCGTTTGATGAACACACTTAATGATAAAGATTTAAAAGGTGTTGTTATTCATTTTCAAATGAAAGACGGTAGTGTACTTAGATTTAAGCAATATACAAATTATTATAAAAAGAAAAGAGGTTTATCGTAATGAAAAAAGTAGATATATATGTAGGTGTTGTAGGAAGTGGTAAAACGACTTATGCAAAAGAGCAAAATGCGGATGAAGTATTTAGTGCGTTAGAATCACCTGTATTTGTTAATAATAATGATAATAATATTAATGCTACTATTATATTTAATGACACAAAACGTAAAGAAAAACAATTATATGATGATAAATTAGAAACACGTTTATTAAATTATGTTAAAGAACATGATGATTGTCATGTTATTTATGATGCAACAAATTTAAATCGTCGTAAACGTCGAGCATTATATATCAAATTAAAAGAACTAAATGCTGATGTAAATACAGTTGTATTTTTAACACCATTATTTGTATTACTTGAACGTAACAAAACATATACTGATTTTTATATCAAACAACAATTTAAATCATTAGAAATTCCATTTATGAATGTTGATACAGATACAGTTGAAGTTGCAAGAACACACTATTGTAATTGGTTTAAACCAATTAACTTTGATAAAGCACGTCGTATTGATGATATTATTTTGCGTTTACGTTATAGTGAAATGGAAAATCAATTAGATGATGTATTACATGATGAACATTACTCAAAACATCATTTAGAACGTATTGATGAACATATCGAATTGGTTGCTAAAGAAACACGCGTATTTTTCAAGGGTACAGATGATTATAGAGCCATGCTCATGAGTGCTTGGCTACATGATTTAGGTAAAGCAGAAAGTTATGAATGGATTACAGCAGGTGATGAAAAAACACGTCGTTATATCAATCACGAAAACGTTAGTAGCCAATATGCACTTAATTATATATATTTCCAATTGCCAAGAGAAAAATATGATACATTAGGTGAACGTGTTTTAAAAATAGTCGCATATCATATGTTAATGTTTAATAAAGATGAAATGAGTAAAAAAACAAAACAACGTCTAGGTATCACTGAAGATGTATTTGCTGATTTAATGTTTTTCAATCAAATGGATACAAATGGAACAATAAAAACAGATGTTGAATTACGTGGTATGCGTAGACGTTTATAGAAAATAAGTTATTTATAGTGACTATATAATCATCATTTTTTTATAAACAAATATTTAACTTTTATTTGATTAATAAATCAAATAAAAGTTTTTTTATATCACTTTTTAAATTGTCACATTTCAGACACATTTATTCAAATCGTTGATGTATCAATGTTTAAAGCGATTTCTTATTTTATTTCATGTTCCATTACGAGTCAAATGATAAAAAATATTTAAAAAAATGTTGATATGACGGGAATCACGTCGATTTTTACATATTTTTTTAATTTAATAAAAATAGTATAATATAATATTTATATTTTTGAAATCCTGCGTCATTAAGCTATTTTTCATTATATTTCATTGGCAACATGACATTACTATAAGTGCATAGTCTTACATATCTATGTAATTACACATTTTACAGATATTTTCTAATTTAATAATATGTTTTTAGAAAAAAAATATTTACAAAGAGGAGTAATTATCGCAATGAAACAGTCAATCTCTATTTCCAAAAAAAGATGGAATGAATTAAAAAATATGCAAAATGAAGTAACACATAATATAGATACAAATAATTCAACAATTAAAGTAAGTGGGGTGTTTAATCAACAATCTCAATTATATGAGCGTTCAAGTATTCGTGGTTTTGCAGATAGAAATGATGCCAAATTAATGATATATCCTACACAACAAAAAGTTGTTGTATGTCATTTAATACCATTTAAATATATAGGTACTGAAAATGATAGTCGATACGTTATTGGTGGTACAAAACAGCTTAATCAAGATATGCGAGAGGCTGAACGTCAATTAGATGAGTATATCGAAAAAGGATATAATGTCTATTATTCAATCAATACGAGTATCAATAATAAACATCAACTTAAAATGATAATAGATGTAATTCCATTTACAGATAATACGTTAGGTCATGCTTTACAATATTCATATATTTCTAATGATATTTATATTTTTGATGAATCGATGGAATATTCTAAAGAAACGTTAAATCAACATTTAATTAATTTACGCCAAGCAACAGTAATACATATAACTGACGCGTTTTCATATCAATGGAATGAATATAAAACAACAATTCAAACAATGGATGGACGTAATATCGAGGGTGTACAGGTTACTTCCAATACATTTGTAGATATTGATATGAACAAATATTATCACGAAAAAAATTCAACAATTTTAGACCAAATAACTGGTAAAAATTGGATATATAGTCGTTTTATTCAAAGTATTTTAAATGCAACTAAAGATTTTGTAGCATATGTCGAAAATCATGAAGATAAAATGATACTACACGTTATTGAGGACAAAAATAATATCATTTTAACTTTAGATAATAAATTAAATCAATATTTATCAACATTCGATTTGTCAGATGTAATTAAAGTCAATGATTATACTTATGAACTTTATCGAAAAAGTCATTCTCGATTATTTGAGAAAATTTGGGAATTACAGCCAAATGAATTTGTACCTCTTGATGAAACAACAATGACAATTTATCCTGCCGAGCAAGAAAATGGTGAAAAACAGGGAATTGAATTTAAAAATAAAGCAGGTATGTTGGTTACAGGACAAACAGGGTCAGGTAAAACGGAATCTGTTAAAACAATGTTGATGTCTTTTATTAACTCACCATATGTAGATATAGGTATTATTGATATGAAGGCATCATACGATTGGGAGCCATTCAAAGATTATATAGATATTCTAATTAATAACGGTAATGTTGGTTACAAAGGTAATTATTATCTTAATATTTTGCTTATTGAAATTAGACAACGTAATAAACAATTAAAAGATATAAACGAAAATAATTTTTGGAATATTAAAAATCCAAAAGATAGACCATTTAATTTTAAAGTAATTATTATAGATGAATTACATAAATTAATGAGTTATAGAAATAATAATAATCATAGAAGAATGTATTCGGCTGATTTACTTCATTATATTTTAAGAGAATCTCGAAATGTTGGTATTTTCATAATAGGAATAACTCAATTAAATTCACATCATTCCTTAGGATATCAAAACAAAGGATTATTCAACATTAATATTCATTTTAGAAATGAAATAGTATATAATTATACAGATTCAAGCGTTATTAATAAACTACATTCAATACCATTAGATTCTAAAGGTGTTGGTGTTGGATTAATTGAAGGATTTAATACCACTAATTTTGTTCGATTTGGGTATTACCCATCAAATCATTTTAGTGAATCCTTATCTAAAATTAAAACAAATGAAAATAAAAAAGTAATCACTACAAAATTTGCAAATGATGACGCTAATGTTTTAACTATAAAGGATATTCAAGAACACTTTGATGATTTAATATATGTAGATGAAAAAGATTTAGAAAAACAAATATCAAAAAATAAATCTCGCATACAAGAGGACGAACCTAAGACTCATAGATTTACTGGTGCTAATATTCGGAAATTACGAGAAAGTCGTAAAAAAAGAGAAATACAATCGCCTTTAAATGATTCTAAATCTAAAAAACATACATTTACTGGTGTTACTGATGCTGATATTCAAAAATTACGAGAAAAACGTAAAAAAAGAGAATCACAATCATCTTTAAATGATTCTAAACCTAAAGAACATACATTTACTGGTGCTGATATTCAAAAATTACGAGAAAAACGTAAAAAAAGAGAATCACAATCTTCTGAAAATATTTCTAAATCTGAAAAACTTCCACAAGCACATAAGAATAGTGAAAAACGCAAAAAACGTATGATTACAAAACAAAAATCTCAAAGAATACGTAATATTATAAAAATTGATAATAATATTTGGCATCTTATAGGAGATATACGAAGAAAAAATGAAATTATTCAAAATCATTATAATAATTTAATTAAAGACGATAATTACTATGGCTTAAAACGACCATCTCAGTATTATAAAACAGATGATATAAAAGAGAACGTTGATTTTGATATTAATATTGAATATCAAAATTTATTAAGTAGTATAAAAGGGATAAATTGGAATGATGATTTATTTGATTTCACTAAAAAACATAATGTTGAAATTGCAATTGCAATGATAGTGAAACCAAGTATTTTAAGTGAATTAGAAGATACTAGAGATTTTAAAAGAATGGCGCGTCATCTTAAAATTGCTTCTAAAAAATTTACAACATTTAATAATCTTAAATTTCCTGAAACACATCGCGACTATTTAGAAAATTATATTTCATCTGAAACAAATGATGTATTTTATACATTGACAGACATTCATTCCATTTCTACCGTTCCTAAAAATAGACAAGATAAGTTTCTTTTAGGTATTCGTATTATTGTAGATAATAAATATGTTTTAACATTAGAAGATTTATTCTTACTGGATTATGATATAGCTAAAGCTAATTTGACATTCGATAATATAAAAGAATATTATCAAAAAATAAATACTATATTTAATCTTAAAAATAAAAAATAAATTATTTTATAAAAGCACCTATTCAATTAATAAATCAAATAGGTGCTTTTAATATGATAATATAGCATTTTAAATATATACATGATATACTAAAATTGACAACTAAAATAATAAAAAGAGGTTTTTTTATGCGTACTACACGACAATTAAATGAGGATGTGTCAAAGCAAATTATAGCTTTAGACAAAGGATTACATACACCTGTTACTGGTAATGATACACTAACCGCTTCAATGGTTATTACCAAAACAAGTGAAACGTTTATTAGGGATGCAAAACTAGGTTTCTATGAACGAAGTTCAACACCACTCATGGTTTATCCAGCACAATCAGATATGGTTGTTTGTCACATATTGCCATTTTTATATACAGGTATTGAAAATGATAGTTATTTAATGTTTGGGTCAACACATGACATTAATCAAGCCATGCGTTATCCTGAACGAGAACTCGCACAATTATTAAATAAGTACACATCTGTTTATTATAAAGTTGATGTATCAGTTACACCTAATCATCATTTAAAAGTACATATTTCAATTGTACCTATAACAGAACATACACCACTAGAATGTATTGATTATACATTCCAATCACAACTATTTTATATCTTTGATACAACACTAAATTACACACGAGATGAATTAGCAACTATGTTTAATCAATCTGATATGGTTACAGATAATACAGCTTTATTAGACCAATGGTATAAATATGAAACGACGCTCACGTTAAGTGATAATCGTGTTGTAAAAGGGATTCAAGTTACACCTGACACCTTTATTGATAGAAACATGAACGCGTATTATAACAAAAGTAATACAACAATTTTAGATGACCTTAAATCATATAATTTTATTTATAGTGAATATCTCACACATGTTTTAGATATAGAGGGAATCGTTGGATATATTGATTCTATGGATAATAAAATAGTATGGCATATCATAGAAGATAAAGAAAACATTCGTTTTTCACTATATCCTAAGTTGTTTTCTTATATGAATACATTCTATTTATCAGAAATTATTAAAGATGATGATTATACTTACACATTATATCGTGCTGACACATCACGTATTTTTAAACAAACATGGCAACTAAAAAAAGGGGAATGTGTTGATTTAGATGAACAATCTATGACTGTTTTTCCTGCTGAACACGAAGATGGTCGTAAACGTCCAATTTGTTTTAAAAATAGTGCAGGATTACTTATTACAGGTCAAACTGGTTCAGGAAAAACAGAATCCGTTAAAACAATGGTTATGCCATTCATTCAATCAAATTATGCTGATGTGTCAATTATAGATATGAAACAATCATTTGATTGGGTTATATTTGAACCTTATATTGATTTATTACTAAATAATCGACAGGTTGAAATGACTGCAGTTTATTATTTAATTGAGTTATATCAAGAAATACGTGTAAGAAATCAAATGCTAAAAACAAAGAAAATGAGTAACTTTTGGGACATTCCTAAAGAACAACGACCATTTAACTTCAAATTAGTCATTATTGATGAAATACATGAACTCATGAATTTTAGTTTCAACATTACAAAACGCAATAAAGAATATAGTGACTTTTTATTCCCTTCTTATACATTGCATTATATTTTACGCACTGCACGTAATGTGGGTATTTTTATTTTAGGTATCACACAAACCTCAACAAGAGATTCATTAGGGTCAACACATAATAATTTAAGTATGTTCAACCATCGTATTCATTTTCGTAATAAAAATGAGGCTACAACTTATCATTTATCTGAAGAATTACGTGAACGTTTAAATGCTATTCCTAATGATGATAAGGGAGTTGGTGTAGCACTTATTGAAGGACAAAATAATCAAAATAATGATACAAGTTACATCCGTTTTGGTTATTATCCTGATAATACATTGATTGAAACTTTAAAAACATTTAAACAAAACAATGAGCCTATATCGGTGGAAAATAACAGTGAGAATGAGGAATATATATCTGAAAACATACAAAAAGCAAAAAATTATTTATCAGATATTACTATGCGCAATCCTCGTTTAAAACAATTAAAAAAGAAACAATTTTTAGACTAAAGTGGTGCTATTATGGAATTATCTATTTATGATTTATTAAAAACTGTTAATAATCCAATCAATCGTGAAATCTATAAAAATCATACATTTCAAATAGATGATGATACATGTATTCATATAGATGGTAATAATCATGTTACATTAAACGTAAATGATAAAACCATAGCTTTAACAGATATTAATATTGCAAGTGTTGAATTAAAAAATGATAATATTGAAAGTAAAAAAAAGCGACGTATCAAACGTCAAAAAGATTTAAAACATTTTTTACAAAGAGCGCGTCCCTCAACTTACGGGCATTTAAAAGATTTAGTAGATGATTTAAATAAAACATATAAAACAGATTATACCGTTACAGAAATTAGAAATGATTTTAAAGGACGCTTAAATCATTTAAAACCTGACTTTAAAAAGAATGTACGTATTGCTTTTATGAATCGTTTAAACTATTTAATAGAAACGTATCATCCAAATGATGTGCAACAATTATCAAATATTTACAAAAACGTTTATGGTGATACCGATATATTTAATCGACGCATTACACGTTATACGATTAAAAATAGTATCATTTTTGATAAATCAAAACAGGGTGATGGTGTTTTAGCATACGATATAAACTTTTAAATTGTAGTTTTAAAGAAATTATGCTATATTTAATTTACGTTTTGACATGCTTCTAATAATTAATATGATTTTATCGGTAAGATAACTTCGCAAAAACGCTACACGCACGTTGTAGCGTTTTTTTATTGTCCCTTGAGTAGTAATAATAACTTTCGTATAATATTTTTATATCAAAATAGTGGAGGACTTATATGGAACAAAAATTTTTAGGCGCAACATCTCTTTCAGGAACATCCCCTACACGTAAACGCGTAGAAAATGATTACTACGCTACTAATCCTGAAAGTGTTCATTTATTACTTGAACATGAAACATTTAACGGAACAATACTTGAACCATGTTGTGGAGAGGGTCATATATCTAAAATTCTTAAAGACGCAGGATACATAGTTCAATCTAATGATTTAATTAATCGTGGATATGGTGATACATTTAAAAATTTTCTAACAGATGATTTTGAAAAAGTTGATAATATTGTAACGAATCCTCCTTACAAATATGCTAAAGAATTTATTGAGCGAGCATTAGAACTCACAAATAAGAAAGTAGCCATGTTTTGTAAGATACAATTACTTGAGGGTCAAGCACGATATGAAATGTTTCAAAATGCACCAATTCGTACAGTATATGTTTTTGTTAGACGACAAACACCACTACCTAATGGTTCACTGTATAATGAAAAAGGGAAAAAGTGGGCATCAACAATGTGTTTTGCATGGTTTATTTTTGAACATGGTTATAAAGGTAAACCAACAATTGAATGGTTAATCTAACAATAAAAAAATAACCTCAAAGATAAAACTTTGAGGTTATTTTTCATCAAATTTTAAAATAATATCTTGTGATTGTTTAACAATGATATCACGTCGCTCAATCTCTTTATCACGTTGAATTAAACGTGATTTTAAATACTCATTTTCTTCTTGTAATCGTTTAATTAATGGTTGTGTATCATTTTCAAAATAACGATTAACAACACCACGTGTTGATTTTTGTCGTGCCATTGATTTTAAAATCGCATTTTCTAATTCATGGTTAATCATACATACACCATCAACATAAATGAAATCCATATCATGTGGTTTATGATTACGCACTGTTTGTTTAACAACGCCTAATTCATCAGCAAGTTGTTTAATTGATTTAACTACACCTGTATCAGATGTTTTACCATAACTTGATACATAAACTGTTTGATTATTAGTGTCATCATCTGTTTTATTTTCAAAATCATTGTTAATCGTTTGATTATTAGATGTCGATGTTTCTGTTATATCTACCGATGATTCTTTTGTTTCTACCGATGGTTTTATCATTGTTTCAATCATATCATCAGTAATACGGTCATCATATTCAAAAATAAGGTGGTTGGTTTCAATAGATTGAATAACTCGTTTTACACCATCCATGAATGATTGAATTGTTCCCACTCGTACACGCGAATCTTTTGCATCCTCACGTCTAAATTTATGTAACGTTGTTTCAGATAATCCAATTGCATTTGCTAAATCTTTCATTGAGTAATCACAAAATGCTTTTAGACTATCAATCATTTCACGAATATTATCATAAGCTATGGTAAATGTTTTAGAGCCTGATATTGTATCAGTTTGTTCTAAATCATCTTCAATATCTTGATAAAGTTCATGTAACATAAGGGCTTGTAATGTTTTTGTTACTGACATATTTTTAACGTCCTTTATAAATATTTCGTATATTTACGATACATTTATTATACGCTTATATTTACAAAAAAACATATAAAAAGTGGCTAATAGGTAGCCATTTTTTACTAATTAATTTGATTAATAATTGCACTTCTTACAAAATCGTTTAAATTTTGAGCCGAACTCAATTCAACTTTAGACGCATCTTTTCTCATTTTACCATCACGATTATATCCACCTTTAACAATACCTACAACTTCGTTATTTTTATTTAAAATAGGGCTACCTGACGCACCACGACGTACTTTCATTTTCATATAATATTGATGATTAAAAATCGTTTTCGGATTTAAATAATAACCATTGATTTTGACTAACGCATTATTATCTATTGTATTATCTAATGTTTTATAATCAGGATAGCCATAACTATGCAACGTTTCACCTTTATTTAAATGTTTAATTGTACTAGATTTTGCAATTTTTAAAGGTTTTACAGATGATTCAATAGGCGTTTTTGTATGTAATATTGCAACATCTTCTAAAAATAAAGGTTTAATAGATTTAATTTTATAATCTTTGCCATTTAATTTAAACAACATGTCTTTAGTTTGTACTAATTTTGAATCATCTAATTTATCTCTTACAACATGATGATTTGTAATAATTGTATGACGTCCTACAACAAATGCAGTACCGTGTCGTTTTCCATTATCATCATGGACTTTTAATAAACCAATCGCTTTTGTTATATCATCATTTTTTGTAACTTGTGTTGTTGATATTTCATTATTATCAATGTCTTTTGCATTTTTTAACGCTTTAAAATAATTCTCTTTTGATTTATTATCAATATGTTTATCTTCAGTCGTTTTAATTTCTTCTCTTTCATTATCATTTGCTAATGCACTGGGCATTTGTACGGTACTAGCCATAACACCTGTTGCTAGTAAAACACTTGCTAATTTTGACATTTTTTTCATTTTTTTATCATCCTTCACTTTTTTGTTTGATTTATTGTAACGTTATATATTGAAAAGTACAATAGTTTAATGTTGACGTACAAAAATATTAATGATATACTTATTATAACGTAAAATGATTTAACTGTAAAGGGGTTTTTAAAAAATGACTGATTTTGAAACAATGCTATTTGACCGTTATCGTTCACAAGCGAGTATAGACAATTTAAGTGATAATGATGTTTTATCTCAAGTTGAAACAATAAAAGATTTAATGAAACGCTTATTACATGAAAAACAATATTATATACATATCGCATGGTATCAGATATTAAAAAACTTTAGAACCTATGACGTTACTGATATGAGCCACTATTTACCTGTGGACTTAAACATTGCTAAAGGCTCTTTAGAAAAAATGGAAATTTATTTAAATTCAGACCATTTCAATCGTCAACAAGCTGTTGGTTTTTTTGAACTTACAACACCTAAAAATATTGAAATTTCAAATGATAAAATTGTTATACAACGTTTAACAAGTCGTTTGTATTCTGATGCACCATCTGTTATTCAACATGAATTAGATGATTTATCATTTGCAATGTCTACATTTTCAATTCATGATTTTACAAATTTTGCATCTGATATGGAAATGATAGATAACGCTTTACGAAAGAGTTCTCGCATTGCAAAAACACATCAAGGTATGGATTTAAAAACACATACTAAAAATGAAGTTAAAAATAGTGTAAATTTAATACATGGCGTGATGAAACGGTTTATTTTAATCATTGAAAATATTTTAAGGGATATTGATGATACTCAAAGTATGGTGTTTGAACAAATAGATGATATTTTATTAAAAGATGAAAACGGGGGACTCATTGATAATGAATAATACTTTAAAAAAAAGGAATGATAAAATGCCAAAATCATTAATAGATGTTTATAATGATGTAACCATTTCTTTTATGAAAGTAAAAGATGGCTACCAATATTTAGTTTCTTTTGTAGAAAATGGTTCACTACATGAAATCAGTATTCAAAATGAACATGTAGACGCCTTTTATATTTTACCTGAAAGTGATGCACATACTTATATTTCAGATATTCCAACTTATAATATATTAGGCTTTATGGATGTGTATAAAAATAACGCTAAACCATTACGTGTCACAACAATTGAACTAAATAAAGACGTTTTATCGGCTGATACACCATTAGCATATTATTTAGATGAACATTCAGAAGTTACAACGTCTATTCAACTTAATACTCCTGATAAGTCATACTATCTTATGGTAGCAACACCATTGAAAATCAAACATAATGTGACAATCACTTATACAGTTGATAAACAAATTACTTTAAAAGAAGTTGTAAATAAATAATAGCAATGATATACTAAACATGTACTAAATAACAGTACAAAAAATATAATAAAAATGTTATTAACCATTACATTTTTTTCACTATTAATGGCACTTTGCGTATGTAAAGTGTCTTTTTTTTATGTACATTGTAATTGTGAAATAGGCATATTGTATTCATAATAAAATTAACAAAACAAATAAGGAAGTGTATATATGGATAAAGCATTACGTGAACAACTTGTAAAAACATTAGATGATATGCAACATGATACTAATACATTAAAAGAGGAATATAATGACCTTATTATTCAATTAGTTTATGATATTGCTCAAGAGGAAGGGTATAATATTTATTTCTTTAAAGATGTACCAAAACGTCTTGATTATACAGTTAATTTCAAACCTCAAGACGCTGAAATTGTTGCTGATGATTTTATTAATTCTAATAATTTAGATGATTTATCAATAGAAGAACAACGTTTAGCCATTCAAGACCATGACAAATTATATGACCAAATTGATAAAGAAATTTCAAATGCAACATTGCTTATTGAAATCACGCTTAACACTGATTTAGATGACCATTTACAGCATTATCCAACGCGTGAATACTTTGATGAACGTGCTGATATGATGTTAGATAATCGTGATGAAATCATAGAACGATTACTTGAAAGTAATGATTTAAACGATGCATTACGTGAAAGAATTTTAGAATTAGGATTTGACCCTGAGTTATCTAAATACATTAAAAAAAATGATTTTAAAATTACAGATATTGTTTTAACAAATCGTAATCGTGCAAAAATTGAAGGTTTCAATAAAGTAACAGATACCGAAGAACTTACGGTTGATGGTTTCATTGTTAATGATTTATTAGATATTGCTTGTAAAAATGCTGAGTTTGAAATTGATATTGATAGTGCAACACTTGAACAAGTTGAGGCTGAAATAGGTGATAGTTCACTCGAAACAGACCCAACTTATAGTTTCATTGAAGGTCGAATTGAACGATTAGTTAGTGATGAGGATTTCATTAAACAACTTGAAAAAGACCCTTATATGATTTCTGAGGACATTGATGATGCAATTAGTGATGACCCTGATATTCCTGATGATGTAAATTATGACCAAGTAGATTTTGAAATTGATACGGTTGATACGCGTAGTGGTCGTGAAATATTGGCTTCTATGTGCGAAACCTCTTTTGAAAATGGATATAACGGTACTGTTACAGAATGGATTAATGAGAATTGGTATAATGTTTTCTTAAACGAATTAGGAGTAACTGTATTTGTTAATATTCTTATTACATCAAACCCCGAAGATTTTGAGGAGGAATAATACTATGAATTTACGAAAATTAAAAGGTATGGTAGAAGATAAATTTAAATCAATTTTTAAATATCATCAAGATGATTTATTAAACCGTTATGGTAATGACGTTGAATCTAGTGTGCTACAATACGCAAAATCAGAAGGATATTGTGTAGAAACAACAGACGATTTAGTTAATTTAAATTATGCTGTTTTATTCACTGAACCTAGTGATTTAGATATTTTAGTCGAAGCTTATATCAACTATCATGACATAGAACATAAAAATGATGAAACATTAGAACGCTTACTCAATGACGTTGAAACATATTATCAAGTTTTAGATAACCAAACGGAACATATGGCATTAGGTGTACTCATTCATGATGATGTGAATGATTATAATAATCATCATCTTACAACACACTATATTAAAAAAAAATGGAAGAAACGTTTGATGAATTTGAATTAATACAATATATCGAATCTCATAGTCCAACATTTAATGAACAATACTATGAATCTCTTGCTATTCAATCTGATTCAGATGGTTTAGACGATATAGATGCCATATATCAAATTATAAATATCCGTTTAATAAAAACATTTGATGATATGGCTGATGAAAAACGACCTTTATTTAATCAATCTTATACATTAGATGATTATTTAAAACGTGACTTCCACAAAGAGTTAGCCAGTCGTGATGATATGATTCATTATGATATTGAAATTATAAATTTTAATTAAAGGAGTATTAATTATGATAACTGTAAAAGAAATTGAACAACGTATGATAGATGATTTTACAACGTTAGAGGCATTTAATTATGCAAAAACAAATCAACCTGATGCTGTTGTTGAAGAATTAACAGATAGATTAGATGATGATGGTATTGATTATGATTTAGTTAATTTAGAGGAACTTCAATTTGACCTTAAACCTATTGATACTATTCCTTTAAGTGATTTTGCGGAATCCGAAGAAGAATTTATTAATCAATTAGGTTCATTAGATATGTATATGAATGAATATTTCTATGACCGTTTAGGTGATTCATATAATTTAATGCCTCATGTGACAATTACAAATATTGATGATATTAAAACTGATTTAGGTGACTTATCCTTTGCCAATCGTTTAGCAAATGCTTACAGTGAGCAAGAAATGATTGAATACCTAAAACAAAATGATAAAGAAGGTATTGAGGACATGTTACGTATCATTTTGGAAGAAGAAGGTGTTGATACAACAAACATAGATGTTTTAAATGACTGTCGTTATACAATAGAAAATGTAACAATTCCTGATTTTTCAGAACTTGCTTTAAAAGAAGATGATGAAATTTTATCTTATGATACAGTCAATGAATATATTAACACAGCTTTTTATGACCGTCTTAACTTGTACTATGTTTCTTATAATGTACATTTAGAAAATATTGATGATTTTTTATATGAGGAGGAGTAAATAATGTTCACAGTTAAACAAATCAAACAACGTATGATAGATGAATTTGACGATAGAAAAGCATTTCAATACCTAATAGAAGAAAATCCTGAGGAAGTATATGAATTACTTGGTGAATTAGTTGAGGATGAAGGATACAAACGTAACGATATAGATATAAGAAATGTGAGTTATTCATTTGATGGGATGCAATCTATCAACTTTGAAGATTACGCTGACTTAAAACAAGACACTATCAATGAATTAGGTTCTCTTGATAAATACATGGAAAATAATTTTTATGCTGACTTAGTTAGTGATTTAATGTTAGCACCTGAATTAGAGATTATAGGAATTGAGGATGCTGTAATAGACATCAATGTAACTTACACCCAAGATGAAATTCATAGTCGCTTGAATGAACCTGAACTTAAACAAGCAATTTTAGGATATAATCCTGAAGAAGTACGTACATCTTTAATGAATCAGTTAATGGATGAAAATGTAAATATTAATGATGTGGATTTAAATAAAGTTGATTTTGAAATTACTCAAAGTCATCTACTCACACCTATTTATGAAGTAGCTGAAAGTGAACAAGACTTTATTGAATCTATTGGTGATTATACTACGTATTTCAACCGATATTTCTATGAAAGACTTGTAACAAAATATAGTGTTACTGTGGATATAGAAATCAAAAATTTAGACGATTTACTATATGGGGAGGAATAACATGACTACAAAAGAAGCGGTTTTATCTCGACTTGAATTAGAATTTATAACTTATTTTTCAGCACAAAACTCAATTGTTAAGGCATATAAAGAAACTCATAATGACGATATTTTACTCATGAGTCGTCATGTTCTTTCAGAAGAAGGTATTCAAGATATTACAGATAATGACATTAAAAGTTTGAATCCTATTATCACTATAAAAAGTCTAGTAAGCGAATCAGAGTGGGCTGAACAATTCTATATAGCTTATGAACAACAAATTGAAAATGAATTAGAAGTTAAAGAATTAAGCACTGAAAATAAAGTTTTAAGTTATGGCACACTTGATGTGATGGAACAAAACATAATGAAATTTATTATGGATAACGAAATGTTCTTTAGTATCAAAATTGATTTTGAACCTGCTGATATAACAGCCTTACGTCAATCTAATTTAAATGCTGAATTTATCAGCAATGCAATGTATAGATATTACGACGAGAATGACCTGATTGAATACATTGAGCAAAACCAAATTGATGATATTGTAGCAGAAGTCTATGAAATTTTATCTGAAGAAGATGTTGATAGTGATATAACATTCGAAGATGCTGAATATGAAATTGATGAAATCGTATTACCTATTAATTTTTACGATTTTGCTGAACAGGAACAAACACTGATTAATAGTACATCTTTACGTCATTATTTACAATCTGATTTTTACCATCGCTTATACACAAGTGGTAATGTAAAAATGAGTATTGATGTTATTAATATTGAAGATTTATTAGAGGAGGAATATTAATGAAAATTACTGATTATAAAGAAACGTTTATAAACAGACTTGAGTACAGAATACATGAATTGTTCATATCTGATGACGGTGGTTTAGAAAATACTTATATTAATGAATATCCTAAGGAATATGCAGAAATGGTACGTCAAATGGTATCTGATTTAGGATATGACCCTAATTTACTTGATTTAAATACACTACCTGTCGAATTTATCATTGATGGCAATAGTCATCCATTGGCTAATCAAATTTATAATGAATATGAATCAAAAATCGATTCATATATGGAAAACGAAAATTATGAGTCAGAACAAGAATTTGCTGCGACATCAAGTGCTGAGCATGTTTTATATATGATGGGTAATCCCTCTATGATTGATGAGGTTTTAAAACATTCTAATGAGTTATCATTTTCTATGGAAATTGAACCTTCTGACTTAGAAGAAAATTTAGCAATTAATAATCCTGAATCAAGTATTAAAACCATCGCATATCATTTAGACGTAGCATTTGATAGTAATGATTTTAAAGATTGGTTATATGAAGAAAATCCTGATGGCTATTTAGACAATCTATTACACGAACACATGCGTGAAGAACAAATAGATAGTGAAACGATTAGACAAGCACGCTATTTTGATGATGGTATTGAATGTAACATCACGAACATTCATTTAATTGTTGATTTAGAAGAATTTGCAGAAAATCATTTAGATGTTATTCAAAATAGCGGTTCTTTATCTAATTATATTAATCAATTCTTTAGAGATTTATTTTATCAAGACGGTGTTGATTTTGATGTTGAATTTACACTTGATGAAGATTATTTTATAGTTGAAGAATAAAAAAAAGACACTCAATTAAGAGTGTCTTTTTTTTTATTATATGGATTTCCACCACATAATAGATAACTATATGGAAGTAACAAAACATTGTATTATATCACGGGCGTTGTGAATAAATACCATAATCTATACCAGTAAGTACAAACTTAATATAGCACCTTATACTAATAAATGCAAGTCTTAAAATGACAATAGGCATCAGTTATAAAGTATGTTAAAATATAGGCATACTAATAACGAGAACATAAAAAAAGTCCAATTCCCACACAGTCGCCAAACTAACAGGAATTGGAACCACACATTTAGGCTCTTAATTGAATAATTGATATGTGAATTATAACATCAATTATGAGAAAAGTTAAGCACTTCTCATATTTCTTGTTAAATTTAGTGTATCAAAATAAAATCAATCGTGCAATTACTATTATGCACTCAAACTGTTATCTGTCGTGGGATATTGGACTTCTTTTTATTATGAAAAGGAGTCTTTTTTATGACCGAATCTAAACATGATGAATTTCTTGAGAAATTTGGTTATCTGCTATCTGAATCAAATGGATTAAAGCAGTTTGAGAAGCAATTTAAACAACCTATTACAATTACAAGTCAGGAACTTGAAAATCCAAATGCGATTATTCCTTTTTTAAATACAATTCAAGATAAATTAGGGATTTACTTAGCTAAAGGGGATAGTCCTGATTTCTTTTTACCAGCTAAAAATGTAGAAAGTTCATTTGAACAACGCTTAAAGCAAGCCTTTGATAAGAGTGATAGAACGCGTATTACAGCACGTATTTATATCTATCTCACACTGTTATCTCGTAAAACGATGGTATATCACTTTACTGATTTAGGTTCTGACTATGCGTTTGATTTAAGAGATATTTACCATACAGGTGGCATTGCACCTCATGTATTTACATCCGTTGAATCATTACCTAATAACATTGTAAAACGTCTTAAAATAGGAAATGAACGATATCTCGATAAAGCACGTCAATTTGAACGTCAATTTATTAAACTAGAACGTCAGATTGAAAGTAAAGAATATAAATTACAAGATACAGCATCATCAACTGAATTATCAAAAGCTGATAAAGAAAGCAAAACACGTGCATTACGTCATGAAATACATTCTCTTGTTTTAAAATTAGATGATTTAAGTTTTAAAATTAAAGATGAATTTAGTGTTACACCAAGACACGATGCTCCAACAAAAGAAGATGTAGCTTTATTTATCGTTCATTTTATCCGTTTTGGTATTAATGTGGAAAAAGAAACGATAAATAGTTTGAGTGATTTTCTTATTAAAGATGACAATTACACATATATAGATACACATAATTTAATGTTTCATTTAACAGAACATAATATTTATTTTCCAAACACACAATATTATGAGTGGGAAAATATTAATGATGCATTACAATCTATTGTTTATACCATTGCACCTACACTCAATATTAATACACGTTTATTAGAATCAGTTAAAGCGAGTGTTATTGAAAAAGTAAGTACTTTAAAACAAGTACCTATTTTTGCATTTAAAGAAAATTGTTTATTTTTCAGCAATGGTATTATGCCATTATCTTTTAAAGACGGTCATATACAAGCTGAATTTAAATCATTTAACGATTTAACACTCAATGAATTAATGTTTGGATATCCGACGAATTTCCGTCTTGATTTAAGTTATAACCCTAATGCACCACAAGTATTTAACAATAATCCAAATCAAATAGATGTCACACCTAAATATATTTTTAATGCGTTAGGTGAACGTGGTTATATTCCTGATGAAAAAATGAAAGATAAAAAAGAACTGGAAAACTTTAAAACAGAACGTATAGGTCGTACCAATATACTCATGCAATACTTTTTAAAATGTTTATTACCTTTTAATGATATTGGAACCGTTGAACATAAAATGTTATTACTTTATGACGGTGCGAGAGCTGGTAAAAGTACTTATATTGGTTTAATAGATAACATTATTAATAAAGGTTTGAGTGTTGATAGCGTAAGTTTACAACCTAAAGATTTCAGTGAAAAATCAGAGTTTGGTGCTATCAATGTATTAGGGAAACGTCTTATTAAAATTGATGAGGGAACTAATGGAAATACAATTTTACCTATGGCGTATTTAAAAAAGGCAATCATGCACGATACTGTAACAGATAACGTTAAAAACGGTTCGTTTATGACACATCGTATTTTAGGTGATATTATTTTTGCAAGTAACGGTATTCCAATGTTTGATGATGAAACAGAGGGAACACATCGTCGTATTTTGCCTATGCGTCTGTTTGGTGGTTATGCATCAGCATCAGATAATGTGAATAAAGGGGATAAAGAAGAACTTACATTTATTCAAGACCAATTAATTAAAAATCCTGATTTTCAAAGTGCATGTATCAGACATGCTATTGAAGAAAGTGACGTGTTATTACCTGCACCCGATTCAATATTAAATGACGCGTTAAAACTCTTACAACGTGAGGATGACGTAACGTCATTTATCAATGATGAATTGCGTGAAGTATTAGATGAACCACTTATTATTTCACGTCAACACTTATATAAACTATATGTAACACATAATGTGCGTAATGGACGTTCACCAATGAAAACACGTAATATCCAAAACTTTGAAAAAGCCTTATTCAAACATCAAAAATATGTTCGAGAATTAAAACGTGTACCAATTGCTAAATTAGATATTCTTAATCAATTGGTTGCAGTCCAAGGTCGATTATTTTACACATTTAACCAAAACAATAATAATAGTCGCTTTTCAGATTATATTAGTAATCACTTTATTGAAATCATGCGAGAACGTGAACGTGAAATCACAAATGTATATGACACTATCGAAACGATGGTTAATGTTGATAATCAATTTAAAGGTTATGATGTATCACTAGCCAAACCAACGGTGTACGTAATACTACCTAACAATGAAATTTATAATAGTGCATTTCATGATAATGATACATTAAAATCAGTATGTAAATCTCAAAAACAACGATTTAACAAAAGATTATTAACCAAAGAAAACATACGTTATATTTTAAATCATCAATACGATAAACTACCACTTCCTTTAAGTAAGGACGTATCGTATAGCTTTAATAGTTATCGCGAAAAAGAAAGTGATGTGTTTGATACACATACCTTTAGTGAATTTATTTATTATACAAAGTAGTGAGGTTTTCTCACTACTTTTTTAATTCTCTTTTATTTTATACATTAAAACTCTTAATTTTATACATATTATGTATATTTATTAACTCACATTTTCCCTTTAATTCCACTTAATTGATACCAAAAAGATATAAAATTTCAAAAAAATTCACGGTACAACTACGGTACAACTACGGTACAAATTGTACCGTTATTTAGTTGACCCATATCAACTAAATAATAAAAAGTAACATATTACTCATTTTCTGATAATTTAATTGTCAACTCATCTGTTTTTACCACAATAACGGTACAAATTGTACCGTTATTTGTACCGTTATTTGATGATTTGTACCGTTATTGACCCCTTTTGTACCGTTTTTGACCCTTTTTGTACCGTTATTATCACTTTTTGTACCGCGAATAAAGTTCATAATTCTGTCACAAATAGTCTTAAAGTACTGATATTAAAGCATTTTAAAAATATTAAATTCTAAACTACGGTACAAAATGGCTTTTTAAATTTCACTTAACATAACGCGCGTATAACTCTCTTTGGAAAACATAAAAATAATATTCATCCTGTGTAACTGAAATAAAAAATCGCGATTTGTACCGCGATTAAGGTCTAACCTTACTGGCACAACAGGTTTCAGAACCGACCCCTTGTACCGTTTGATACCGCTAATTTGTGAACGTTATCAGAATATTCTAACTAATAGTTCTCAAAGTACTATGGTTGAGGGATTTTGAAATTTCAATTTTTGGCTAATTTTGGTGAAACTACGGTACTGAGGGTGTACCGTAGTTTGTACCGTTATTTTTAAGGTATTTTTGATAAAAAAGTAGGTGTTTTGGAGGTAGTAATTAAAAATGGGGAAATGTATAAAAATAAATATTCATTTAAAGTTGAACATCACTTTTACATTTTGTAATATAAAATAAGAAATAAATAGAAATGAGGTTAATTATATGGATTTAGTGTTACCAATTGTTGGTATATTCTTTTGTATTGGATTTATTATTATTGCAATTATTAATTTTGCTAGAAGTGGTGAAAGGTCAAAATATAGAAAAGCGTTAATTGAATATATAGGTCATCATGGAATAACCATTGATGAAATGACATCAGATAAAGAATTAAAATTAAAAGAGGATTATAAGACATCTTTTTTACGATACCAACGTACAGATAATTTATCGGTCATTGGGATTTGTTTTATTTTTATTATTAACGTTTTAGGGACAACAAAAGTTGATATGTGGATTTTAATTATATTTACAATTCTTATGTCGATATTACTATTTGTTTATCTAACAAAATTAGATGTGTATAAAAAACATCCTTTTTTAGAAATTGAATCAACAGAACAAAATAAAAAAGCAAAATCAATACTTACTAAATTGACAGTAATTGAAATTATCGTAAATATGATTATTATTATTACTTTGATTATCGTATTTATAAACGCCACTCATTAATGATGAGTGGAATTTTTATTATTTTTATATTGACGTATAAAAACATTAATGATATACTAATTATATAAAATAAATTAAAAAAAAAGAGGTGTTAAAATGAAAGATAACAAGATAGTCAATAAAGGTTCGTTTATTTTAACGATAGTTATGATTGGTATTTTATCTTTAACGGTAGCGGTTTTCTTAATTCATGGTATGGTTCAAGCTAAAACAATTGATACGGCATTAGAAAAAACAATACAATCAAGACATCATGCAAAAAAAGAACACGGTATTATTAAAGAAGTTAAAGTAAATAATGATAAACCGTTAATCATTTTAACAAATGGAAAAACATTAAAGATTGCAAATTTTAATAATACACCTGTCACATTTTTTGAAAAACCTTCTAATATTCAAGTGAAAGATTTAGAAAAAGGACAGACAATTGGTTATTGTACATTTACAGCCTATGCATCTAGTAAAGAAAAACATTCTAAAGTATTAGGAGATAGCTTTAATGTAAAAGAAAATGGAAAAGTAACAGAAATTGTTGAGGTTACAAAATAAAAAAAGAGGTGCTGAAAATGAATGTATCTTTAAAAAATAAAGTAAAAGAACATTTAATAATGTTATATAGGATAACACTTGTTTTAGGTACTACAACACTATTATTTGTAGTGTTTCCATATTTTCAAACAACTGCAGGTAGATATCAAGCAATAGGTAATGCTGAACTTAAAACAAAAGCGTCTATGAGTGAAATGAAAACTGGACATGTTGCACATAAAGAGCAAACAAAACAAGGTACTGAACTAATGCTTACAAATGGACAGACATACATTGTGAAAAATAATGAAAATGATAATAGAAAAAATGCAATATCTGATATTGAGAAAAAGATAAAACCAAATGATACAATTAAATATCAGACATATATTGATTATGCTCCGTCTAAAACATGGACAATAGATAAGAAAAATGAATCAAATCTCATTAATAACGGCGTACGAATGAAGATAAAAGACATTAAGTAGAGAAACGTAAATAAACGTTTCTCTTTTTTTTATGCAAAAAATAGGCGTAGGCAAGAAGATGTCTTTCTGCTAAAATGATATTAAAAATAATGAATATTAGAAGGTGTTATCAACTTGGAATTAAACAAAATATACAATATGGATTGTTTAATTGGAATGAAACAAATTGAAAGTGAAAGTGTAGATTTGATTTTAAGTGATTTACCTTATGGTACAACTGCACAACGTTGGGATAAACATATTGACATGACATTACTTTGGCAAGAATATGAACGTATTATTAAGCCAAACGGAAATATTGTTTTAACAGCAAGCCAACCGTTTACAACAATGCTAATTCATTCTAATTTACCATTATTTAAATATACGTGGGTGTGGGAGAAAAATAGTCCAACAGGGTTTATAAGTGCCAATCATAGACCGTTAAAACGACATGAAGATATTGTTGTATTTTCAAAAGGTGTCACATCTGCAGGTAACAATAATGTAAAAGCGATATATCATCCACAAGGCTTAAAAAAAGCGGGCATTTTAAAGCGAAACGGTAAAAATAGAGGTAAATACATTCATGAAGGTAAAATAGGCAAAAACGGGCGTTTAAATAGCAATACAACATATGTTCAAAAATATACAAATTATCCTCAAAGTATATTGCGATTTAAACGAGATATGAACACGTTTCATCCAACACAAAAACCTGTTGCTTTATTTGAGTATTTAGTCAAAACATATTCAAATGAGGGTGGACTCGTTGTTGATAGTTGTATAGGTAGTGGGACAACTGCGATTGCGTGTATTAATGCTCATAGACATTTTATAGGATTTGAATTAAATGATATTTATTTCAAACAAGCAAATGAAAGGATAACACAACATGTTAAATCAAATACATAATATAGATTGTTTAATTGGAATGAACGATATTCCTGATAAATCCATAGATATGATTTTATGTGATTTACCTTATGGAACAACTAAAAACAAGTGGGATAGTTTAATAGATTTAGACTTATTATGGAAACAATATATGCGAATTATTAAAGATAATGGTGCCATCGTTCTTACTGCTCAAACACCTTTTGATAAGGTGTTAGGAATGAGTAATTTTAAATATTTACGGTATGAGTGGATTTGGGAAAAAGATAATGCCACAGGATTTTTAAATGCGAATCGTATGCCTCTTAAAAGTCATGAAAATATTCTTGTCTTTTATAAAAAACTACCAACATATCATCCTCAAAAAACAAAAGGTAAACCTTACAAAGCAATGAGAGGTCGTAAGAGTGATAATTATGGTGTATATCGTGCGACATTAACTGATAATAAGGGTGACCGTTATCCACGAAGTGTTGTGCGATTTGATAAAGCAAAACATACACTACATCCGACACAAAAACCTGTATCTCTATTTGAATATTTAATTAAAACTTATACAAATGAGGGAGAAACAGTGCTTGATAATTGTATCGGTAGTGGTACAACAGCAATTGCTTGTATGAATACCAATAGACATTTTATAGGGTTTGAGTTGAATAAAGAATATTATGATATAGCAAAAGAACGAATTAAAGCACGTCGAAAGGAATTAGAACATGATAAATCAAATTTTTAATGAAGATTGTTTAGTAGGGATGACACGTATTCCTGATAAATCAGTAGACATGATTTTATGTGATTTACCTTACGGGACAACAGCAAGTAAGTGGGACAAAACACTTGATGTAAATATTTTATGGCATGAATACGAACGTATTATTAAAGATAATGGAGCAATTGTTCTTACAGCAAGTGGACAATTTACACATAAGATTATTCAATCTAATACAAAGTTATATCGTTATAAATGGATTTGGGTTAAATCATCAAAAGGTAACTTTGTAAATGCAAATAATAGACCACTAACACAATTTGAAGAAATTCTTGTATTTTCTAAAGGACATACAGCCAATGGTAGTAAAAATAAAATGGAATATCATCCACAAGGTATTATAAAAATTGATAAAAAGGTAAAGAGAAATAAAAGTAAGTTTGGTGGAATGGCTGGAAATAGACCTTCACATAAAAAAGAATATATTCAAAAATATACAAATTATCCTAGTGATGTATTGCTTGATTTTAATAAAAAACCACATCCTTTATACCATCCTACACAAAAACCAATTGGTTTATTTGAATATTTAATTAAGACCTATACAAATGAAAATGATGTCGTTCTTGATAATTGTATAGGTGTTGGAACAACAGCACTTGCATGTATTAATTCAAATAGACGATACATAGGATTTGAATTAGATGAAGGGTATTACACAATTGCAAAAGAACGGATTGAAAAACATCTCACAGAAGGTAGTGAAGATAGATGATTAAAAACACAATGTATCATGCTGACTGTTTAGATGAATCATTAGGAATGTCACGACTACCTGATAAATCGGTAGATATGATTTTGTGCGACTTACCTTATGGAACAACGAGGAACAAGTGGGATGTTATTATTGATTTTGATAAATTATGGTATGAATATAAACGCGTGATTAAAGAACGAGGTATTATCATTTTAACCGCTTCTGAACCTTTTACATCTCAACTTATTATGAGTAATAAAAAGTGGTTCAAGTATGATTTAATTTGGAAAAAAACACATCCGAAAGGACATTTAAATGCTAAGCGTATGCCTTTACGCGCACATGAAAGTATTCTTATTTTTTATGATAAACCTCCAAAATATTATCCTGTCATGAGAAAAGGGAAATTGCGTCAAAAAGGGAATAAAGGGTCAAGTGAAATACGCTGTTATGGTAAAACAAAGGAATATAGTGTGCTGAACGATTTATATTATCCAACATCTGTGATTGAAATTGGTAATGCTAATCAACGTGGGAAAATACATCCTACTCAAAAGCCAGTTGAATTATTTGAATATCTGATTAAAACTTATTCACAAGAAGGAGATATTGTATTAGATAATTGTATTGGTAGTGGTACAACCGCCATCGCATGTTTGAATTTAAATCGTTACTATATTGGATTTGAAAAAGATGATACGTATTACGAAAGTGCTATGAACAGAATTGAGGAGTGGTATCAAAATGAATAAAGATGCGATTTATTGTATAGATGCGATGGATGGACTACGACAACTTGAAGATGAAAGTATTGATTTAATTGTTACAGACCCACCTTATAAAACAACATCACGAGGTAATGCTGGAGGGCTAGGTGGTTACTTTAAAAACAAAGATACCTTAAAAGGAACGATGTTTAAAGATAATAAAATAGAGATATCAGAATGGTTACCTGAAATTTACCGCGTATTAAAAGAATCAGGACATTGTTATATCATGACAAATAATAAAAATATTGTTCATTATTTAAATGTTATTGATAAATCTCAATTTCATTTCATTAAAAATTTGATTTGGGTAAAGCAAAATAAAATTGTAGGAAACGCGTATATGTCACAATATGAATATGTCATTATGTTACGAAAAGGACGACATAAATTTATTAATCATTGTGGCACATCAGATGTATTGCAAGTACCTTTACAAAAATTAAAAGATACTGATAATAAACCTTTACATGTAACGGAAAAACCTGTTGAATTAACTAATATTTTAATTCGAAATTCAAGTAATGAGGGAGATACGATATTAGACCCGTTTGTGGGGATAGGTGGTTCATGTGTATCAGCAAAATTATTAAAACGACATTTTATAGGATTTGAAATTAATGAACATTATCAAAAAATTGCAATGAAACGAGTGAGTTATTGTGAATGAAATTTATAACATTGATTATCTAAAAGGTATTGAACAAATTCCTGATAAATCTATTGATTTACTTATTACAGACCCACCATACTTACATGTTAAAGGTGGAATGAAAAGTAAACGTTATAATCGAGGCTCTTGGGCAAGTGAGTCGCAAATGGTAAAAACATTATCAGATTTTAATGAAACAGCCATTTATACATTTTTAGACGCAGTATTACCAAAAATGAAAAAAGCCAATTGCTATATTTTTTGTAGTAAATTGCAGTTAGTATCATATTTTAAATATTTAAGTGAACATAAAAAATTAAAATATGATTTACTTGTATGGGATAAATGCCATCCTAAAATGAAAAGTACAAAATTTTTCACAAGTGATTTAGAATATATCATTCGTATTTATGAGGCTGGTGTATCATTACATAAAGTTTATACAGAAGATGGAACTAAATCTGATGTAAGATATTACACAAAACGACAAGCCTTTAGACAGCCTTACGGAAAACATAACACAATGAAACCTGTTGAACTTATTGAACGATTAATTAAAGTATCAAGTCTTGAAAATGATGTAGTTTTAGATACGTTTTTAGGCACAGGAACGACAGCTATTGCATGTCAAAATACAAATAGACAATATATTGGTTACGAGATAGACCCTATCTTTTTTGATGAGGCTGAACAAAGAATAGAAGAAAATAAGTCTATATCATAATATAGGCTTATTTTTCATTTTAAGGTGTATTTTAGCGACTTTATGATATAGACATGTAAAAGTATAATATTGTTAATAATGTTTGAAAAATAAAGGCTGATTAACGATAAAATAGAGTTTATGCGAAATATAAGTTAAATTAAGTATTTTTTAATGTTAATATTGACGTATAAAAATAACAATGATATACTTAATATAAATTAAAAATAATAAAAAAGGAGGTTATAGTAATGATTGAAAATGTGAAACATGTAAGACAAATGATGCCAGGTATGAAAATTTCATATGCACGTGCAATTATTCATGATATTGTAAGTGAAATATTTGAACATCCTAATGATTCTATTTGTAAATTTGATGATTTATTTAGTGATAAAAATATGAATAATATATTAACAAACCATCATTTAAAACCACTAACAAATAATGAATTAAGAGAAATTAAACGAACGGTTAATAATGTATTATATTATATGGATTATTATGTTAGCGAAATTCAACATGATGAGAAAACAACAGTATATATTGGACATGATTCAATGCTTTGTGAATATTTAGCACATGATATTCCACAAGAATTTGAAAGTGATATGAAAGTATTAGAACAAAACGTTGCAAAAGGGCTACTTGATATGGAATATTTCAAGACACTTAATAAAGAAAAGGAACATGATAACTATATGTTAAGTGTTGAAACAAGTATTATGAAACTTATTAAAAATACAGCATATGAAAATGAAGATGAGTGTGTATATCATTTTAATAAACAAAGAATCAAACCTGATTTATCTGTTATTGAGCAAATTGTAAATAAACTAGAAGATAATGGATATGTTGTTGATTTAAATGAAGATGATATGAGGTTATGTGTTAAATGGTAAGTATGTATTGATTCTGAATTTAAAAAGAGGGCGAAAATAATGATTAATGCTAAAAAAATGAGAAAAAAAGCAAAAACTGTGGAATATGAGTACACTGCACAAGTATTAAATAAAATTTTTACAGAATTATATAAAAGTAGTACACGAGGGAGACCTTATACTGATGTAACAAGTATCACAAATAAAGAAAATATGAAACGTTTATTAAATGAAAATGGTGTGATTGATGCAAATGATAGTTTTATTAAACGTATTGTCCAAAACGCATATGATGTATTAGAGGCGTTACATTACTACAAAGAAACTTATGGTGATACAAAAGAACAATATAGTGTAACGATTAGAGCAGATTATGTATTTACGCAATTAAATAAACATATTACGATTAGAGATGATTTAGAATGTTTAGTAAAAGATTATAAACATAAAGATGCACTTTTTTATTATAAAGAGGCATCTAAAAATAGTGAACGTACTTATATTCAATTTTTAATACAAGACATTGAATTTTCAATTGAACAAAAAGCAAAACAAGGTCAATATGAATTAGACTATGAGGTTAATGTAGTAACATCAGCGAATATGAACCATGTCATTAATGACATTCATGATACATTAAAAAAATATGGATATGAGGTTGAAATGGTATCTAAAGTTGGAAAAGATAATGTAACAACAAAAACATTAAACATTACATGGTAAGTATGAAAATACTAACCATGTATTTTTTAATTAAAACGTTGACGTATAAAAATATTAATGATATACTAAATTTAAATTAAAAATAATAAAAGAAAGTAGGTTTATTAATGTTAGAAGAAATTAAAAAGAAAATTGTAAAAGAGTTACTCACTAATGTTTTTGAACGAATACAAACCGAGGCAGAAAAAGGTTACGTCAAAGAAGATATTACAGATATCTTAGAAATTAAATCTGTTAAAGAGGTAGGAAAACAATTTAATTATCCAGTATCTAATATGACTGCAACACTATTGGCTAAAGACGTGATGAGAGGATTAAATTATCGTGGATTTGACGCCGTTATACGCGAACCAATGTACCTTGAATTTGATAATACATTAGAAATAGATTATGAAGTTAGTTTTGTTAATGCTATCTTGTACTTTTATAGTCGTTATCATGATGAAAGTATTCCTAAATGGCTTAAAACTATTGTTACTCAATTTCCTCATGCACGTGATTATTATGAAAAAAGTTGTATTAATAGTGGCAATAGAGAACGATTTTTAAGATATGATATTTCTTCACAAATTGATAAAGCAAAAGATAATGGTTTAGATGAATTGACGTATAAATTTAAACAACATACTAATGATAATCCTCATCTTATTAATCATTTAAGAAACTATTTAAAACAACGCTATTTAGATATAACTGTAACCAATGATAATAATATTATTCATATAAAAATAAATCTAAGGAAGAAGGTGTTATAAATGAAAGTCGTACCTGTTGAACATGAACATGTAAATTTATTTTTTAATCCACGTATGATTATATTTTATATTATTGCTATTATAATTATCGGAATAGCCATAGCGATTACAATAGAATCAAGAGATGAGTTTGCTATTCCAATAAGTATTGTTATTATCATAATTTTATCTTTTCCATTCATTCAATTTAATATGTATGACTCTCATAAAAATAAGGACGAGGTTGTAAATATTGACGGACGTGGTAAAGTAATAAAAATTGATAAAGATGATAGAGTCCTCAGTCCACTTGGGTTAGAACAAAGAAACAATCCTGTGGCTGTCATTCGTGATAAAAAAACACGCCTTCGTATCGAAATAGGTCGTAACGCAGATATTGAAAAAGGGGATGAAATTGAAATACATTCAAAATCTCCTCTTATGAAAGGTAAAGATACTAACGCTTACGGGATTCTTAATGATGATGACTATAAAATTACAAAAATAGCAAAATAAAAGAAACATGCACTCAAAAGGTGCATGTTTCTTTTATTTTATATTAATACGTATTAGCTTTTATTTCTTTTCTTAAATCATTAATGAACATAAATCCTACTTTCATATTAGATTTAGCACCAACCTCATCTGAGGCACTACCATAAAACAAACCAATAACACGATTATTTTGATTTTTTATAGCTGAACCTGAACCACCAACATTGGCATATGATTTAAAGTACATAACAGGGTGAACATTATGACCTCTCATTAAGAAATATCCATTTGATGTATAAGGTTTAAAAGGATAGTAGTTATTTTTTATTTTAGATGGTGCGTTGTTATCCACTGTCATATTAGAATAATGATTCATTGAAATTGGCATATTGTATTTCATTTGTTTGATAGCTTTTTCAGATTCAAGTTTTTGTACGTTTGTATATTGTGATAAATCTTCTTTTGTATGGATAAGTGCAACCTCACCATATTTTAACGATTCAACGTCTTTTGCTGTAATTGATTTTTTTAAAATATCTCCATTACGACTAATATCTATTTTAATATTTTTAGGAAGTGCAACATTATAAGCAGTGTCAGATTCCATTTTATCAACAACGTGTTGACTTGTAGCAATCGTATGTTTACCTATTACAACACCTGAGCCTTGTCTATATGCATCATATAACGGTTCAACATTACGGATTAATACACCATCAGGTTTATCAGTTTGTCCAATAGATAAACGCTTGTTTGTCATTAAACGGGCTAAATAATTGGATGCATCATATCCTGATGTTTTTGTAGCTTGTCCATAATCGTAAAAATAACCGTCAAGTCCTGTATCCATATTGAATTGTTTAAATTGCATTGGTTTATTGTAATAATTTGGAACATATTCAGTTAATGGTGTGGAATAACTATGTGTTTCAATTGTTTTAGTTGGTTTTGTAACCACTTCATCATTAACAGGTAGGGCAGTTTGTTTGTGTTTTTCATCCTGTATGACTGCTTTTTTATCAATACCTGTTTCATCAGCAAGTGTTGATGTTGATTTAGCATACGTTGTTCCACTCACACCTGTTAATAGTAAAAAAGACGTAAGCGACATGGTTAATAGTTTTTTCATAAGTAAACTCCTCTTTAGATAAGTAATAAAAATAGTGTAGCAAAAATATTTTTGGAAAACTAGGTTTTTTTTGTGAATGGTACTTTTTAGTAATTAAAAGTCATCCTATAATCAATGTATATTTACTTAAAAAACTGACTAAATATAAATAATAATGTTAGTCAAAATTCAATTTAAAGGAGTTCATGAAAAATGAAAAAAATAGTTGCAAGTCTATCGACAGTTGCAGTTTTAGTGACAGGTGTGAGTGTTGCAATACCTCAAAAAGCACAAGCGGAAACATTATATGATTATAGAAATGACGACAGAACATACGGTTCTAACTATTCAAATGCGTTAAAATATGCAGAGGCAATTAGTAATAGTCAAATCTATATTAAGCAACAAAAAGGTGATATTGGACAGGTTGTAACATATAATAATCCTGACCACCCATTGTGGGCTAGTACGGGAACAACAACAGCTATTGGAAAACACACATTAATTACAGCAGCACATGTAGTTGATAAAGATAATGCGACAGCACCTCATTCACCAGTTGATGCATCAAAAGTAAAAATCCGTATTAAACGTGATGGGGCTGTAAGCACATCTGTTAAAACAATTGATGTATCAAGTATTAAATCGGTTAAAGGTGGAGATGTTGCAATTCTTCACACTAAAGAAGATGTATCTAAATATATGAAAGTATATCCAATTGCATCAGAAAGTACGATTAAAAATTTAAGAAAAGGCGAACCTTTAAAAATGTATCATTATCCAAACATTAAAGAAGGTCAATATGCAAACACATTAGGTAAACAATACTTATCAATCAGTAGATATTTAATTCAAGAACATACACCAAAACATCCTCAATTTTACTTTAAAGGATATGCGTATCATGGTACATCAGGTGCGTCAGTATTAAATGCTCGTAATCAAATTGTAGGTATTCATACGTATAGTTTAATTGGTGATAGACCTGAAAAAGCACATTTACAAGGGAACTATTCATTATTAGAAGATACACGTAAAGAAGTATTAAATGACATTTATTAAAATGTTAAAAAAAAGGACTTATTATTTATTTAATAAGTCCTTTTTTTTATAGTTTTTAATGTAAAAATGCGAATATAAAGAAATATTTTCTTGAATTTCTCGAAATAATATAATATTATATTATTGAGGTGATAAATATGATACATACAAGTGATTTAAATAAAGCCTATTATAAAACAGGTGAGGTTGCTGAAATGGTAGGTGTTAGTCCAAGAACGATTCAAAATTATTGTATGCAGGGTTTAATTAAAGATATGATTTCAGAAAAAAACAGACGTCATATTGCTAGAGAAGATTTAATTGAATTTTTAAAGAAGAATGATTTATTGATTGAAGATGATATGCGTTGTGATGCAATTTATTTACGTGTTTCTTATTATGGAAATAATATACAACAGGACTTAGAAAAACAATATAATGAAGTTTTAGAAAAAGCGATTGACTACAATCCTTTACGACTTAAATACTACGAGGATTTTGGAACTGAATTAAGTAATATAAGACGAGGATTAAAGAAACTCATTAAAGATATTATGGATAAAAAGATACGTTATTTATTTGTATATCATACAAATCGTTTAACAGAACTTGCTTATAGTTATTTAAAATATATATGTGATTTGAATGGTACAGTTATTGTTTCTTTATTTGAACATGATTTTGGAGATGTTAAAAAGGAAACTGATTTAGTTTTAAATGAATTAGACCGAAAATATAAAAGGAATATAGATAATCAACAAACACGACAATCATCTTTATTAGATATGATAGATAAATATATGATTTTAGAGTCATTTGAACAAGAACAACGAGATGAATTAAACAATTCAATAAAAGGTAATGCACGCACATATCATATCGTATTAGATAATACAAAAATAAATAGTGCTGATAAAATAGATTTAGCACAAACAACAATCAATCCAGTGCAAATATTCAAAACATTTAATATAAAAGATAATAAAGATGTCGTTGAACTATATAATCATCATCTTGAAAAATTCATTCAATTCATTAATTTGTTCACATCTAGTGAAATGACAGTTAATCAAAAACGTTTGTTAAAACAACATATTCATGAGTATTATTTTGCACATCTATATGTAACGAATGATATGATTAACGATTCGTCAACCATGATGTTACCAAATATCAAACGACAGCATTACGAAAAATTAAATCAATTTATCTCTTATGTGATTATCCATATAAATCAAGATATAGATAGCGTTAAATCTGAAAAAGACAGAAATGATTTAGAATATTTACGCTATACGTTAAACAAAATGACTGATAATTTAAATGATAAAAAAATGCAATTTGATGGTATAACTTCTTTAAGCCAAGACCCTGTATTTACAAATCATGACGTGGTTTATAATTTAAGTAATGTTCAACAACCACATTTAAATTTCTTAGTTACGTTAAATTATGTTTTATCTATTGCTGATGAAAATAGCCTAATTATGATACATGGTGCTGATTTTATAGATATTGATTTGTATAATTGTGTAAAAAAAGATATTCATAGTTATCACAATAGAGGTGGACGTATTGTATATGATATGAATATGGTTGAGGATAACAAACACCATCTTATAGATAAAGACAATATTATAAGAACGTTGTATAATGAATGTGATAATGTTGAACAGGAGCATTTATATAAAAATATGATTACGTTTTAATACATAGCTTAACAGCTATGTATTTTTTTATATTTATGTATTGACATACAAAAATACTAATGATATACTTAATTTAAATTAAAAATAATAAATGAAAGAGGTTATTAAAATGAAAGTAAAAGAAATCATTTTTGGAGATAAAGCATTACGATTACGTACTATTTTAGATAGTTACACATATGAGTTTGTAAGAGATACAATTACACGTTATATAGATGATGAACTCACACATTATGATGTTGAAATCTTGCAAATTCCAATTAGAACATCAATTGGATTAACCGAAAGTGTTATTAAACAATACATCGGTAAAACTTTTGATATTCCTTATGAATTAGAAGTAAAAAAATCAACATTTTCACCATATGAAGGATTAGTTGAGGTTAAAATTAAAGAACAAGATATGCTCGATTTATTAGATGAATCAGACATTGAAAGATTATAGAGGTGATGATTATGACAACATTTACAAAATTAATCAAAAACAAAAAACAAAATAATGCTCGCTTTATTGTAACAGCTAGAGTTGAAAAAGCAATCGCTGATATTTTTAGTGAGTATTATAATGGTTATTTAAAACGATATGGTAGTGAAGTTTTTGCATTTAATATTCAAGAAGATTTAGGAATTACAGAAGAATTAATTAAAGACATAATCAACGAGTATATTGACGTACCACAAAAAGAAATAAGAGTAGAAGAAATTCCATTTTCACCTGATTATAGAGTAGTATTAGAAATAAATAGTCAATATTTATTTGATATATTAAATCAATAGAATAAATAATAAAAAAGCATTTACGTTTTATAACGTGGATGCTTTTTTTAGTCACGGTTCTTTTAAATATAAAATAAAGATTATACGATTAGACCAATAATAATTAATTAAATTTCATTTGGAAGGAACAGAAATATATGAAAAAATCAATTATTACTTTAACACTCGCGTCAGCGCTTTTATTTACAGCAACACCTCAAGCTAATGCAGGTGGCTTTTATAATTATGGTACAGAATCAGAAACATCAGGATATAATGACGCTTTACAATTATTAACGAAAACATCAAATCATGACCTTTATGTTAAACGACATTTAGGTGAATCAGGTGTTGTTGCAAATTATAATTATGATAAGCCAAATATATATTCGGTAGGAACAACATCAGCAATCGGCAAACATACATTAATTACAGCATCACATGTTGTACAAAAACAAAATCCAACAAAAGACCATGATTCTCAAACACCCGATAAATTAAGAGTACAAATCAAACGTAATGGTGATTTAAGTACAGTTAAACATACCGTAAAAGTAAAAGACGTTGTACCTATTAAGAATACAGATATGGCAATCATACATACGTATGAGGATGTATCACAATATATGCGTATTCAAAAAATTGCTAGTGAATCGCGTATAAAAAATATGAAATTTAAAGAACCAATTTATTATCATCATTATTCAAATATGAAGATAGACCCTTATAAAAATGACCCGATGGGTACTTCTTATTTAAGCATAGGACGATTTATTAAAAACGGTAATGATATAGAACATCCATATATGTATTACACAGGATATTCTTCAGGTGGTTCATCAGGTGGAGCAATTATGAACAATCGCCATGAACTTGTTGGTATTAATGTTAAAAGTTACTCACTTAATACAATGGCAAAAGAAAAAAATATGAAATTAGGCTATACATTACTTGGACAACCTCGTAAAGATATATTAAAAGAAATTTATTAATAAAAAAAAATGAGTGCATGTTAAATATGTACTCATTTTTTTATACTTTATGCAAAGTTTACTATTTACTTTATATAAAGTTTGTGTTATACTTTATTCAAAGTTAAAATTAAACATTATACAAAGTATGAATTTAACTTTATATAATGTTTAAAATAAAAAAATTAAAGGAGTCGTTAATATGACTGAAATTGTTGCATTTAGAATACAAGATAGAAAGTATTTAACAGAAAAAGATGAAATGGGACGTACACGTATTGGTTACGAACCAGGCATGACAGAAGAAGAAATTTATAATGCAGGTCGTGGCATTTGGAAAATTAGTCCAACACGATTATTTAAAGCGAGATGTATTTTAATCACAAACAGACAAGGTGTTGTGTTACAAGAATTTGAATTAACAGGGGTGCAACGTGTTGAGAATGGCAAATATGTTTTAACAGGGGACATTAATCACGATTCAGAACATGTCGGTCATACAATTAACATTAATCAATCTCGAAATAGTATTAATTATATCTCGATTACAAACTTTAAATATTTAGATTAAATAAAAGAAGGTAAAATAATAATGAGTAAAAACAATGTAAAACAATTATTAGATACAATTTATCATTTGATACACACACAAGGCGTAAATAATCCTTTACGCCTTGTCAATGTATCGACTATTGGAGCATTTGAAGATGTTGAGAATACAAAAAATGAATTTGCTTTATCAGATGATTTTGATATAGATACTTATAAAACAGCGTGTAATGTATTAATGTATAACGGATTTAATGCACATTTATCATGTACACATTATGGTTCAATCATTACAATCACATTTAATGAACCAACAATGTATTTATATCCAACTGGTCATGAAACACTTGAACATGAACTTGCCAAAGAATTTAAAACTATGTAAAAGGAATGATGATAATGCTTACTGTAACGTATCAAGACGAAAATAAAAAAATGCACACTTACAATATTGATGGTTTAGATGTTCAAACTATTTTAGCGAAACATAAATCATATGGTGATGAAGTTATTTCAATTTTACATCGTGATAAAAATGATGAATTTCACATTATTTATCAACAAAATAATGAATAAGTGTTGACACACAAAAATACTAATGATATACTGTAATTGTAATAAAGATAACAAACAAAAAGGTAGGTCATTAAAATGGAAATGAAATTAAAACAAGTATTGAATGAAAGACAATTAAAAGCACTTGTGAATACGTTACAAGAGGTAGAATATGAAAGTACATTAGACGGGGATTGGGCTGAATTACAAGATACATTTATAGCCAAACGTTTTTTAGAAATGTCAGAAAGTGAACAACGCGTATATGCGTTAATGCACGCTGAACATTATACAAGAGATATGGTGGATAACTGGACGTATAGTGAATATAAACGTATGTATGGTAGCGATTATGATGAGTTATTGAGTAAATTTAAGTAAAAAACATAGGGCGTTCATAAGAAAATGTGAACGTCCTAATAAAAATATTATTTAAAAATAAAAGACGGAAGGAATATTAAAAATGAACACAGCACAAATTATTAGAGATAGAATGACACAACCAACACATATTAAAGTAACAACATTAGATGAAACATTAAAACAAATGCTATCAATCATTTATGCTGATAGTAAACAAAATATTGCATCGCATTTATTTACTAATACTGATTTCAACATAGATAGTGTTGAAAAGGCAATTAATGACCCAAGTCATGTGTTATATCACATTTTTGGACGTTTGTATCAATTAGGATATAATGTATCTGTTAAATCACAGCAAACAAATAATAGTAAAGACGGTTTATTAGTCAATTGGTTCATTCCAAAAGAATATTTAGATATTCGGAATATGATGAATGAGAAAAGTGCTGAATTTATGAAAAATTCAATGCCAATTGTCTATGAAAAAAATGTGATTGACCATGTAAATAGAATTTATCAACACATAGATAATCGTGCGAGAAATGGAAAACATCATTATCGTTTTGAAACATTTATTCAAAAACAAATGCTTTATGAAATTGATACAACATTACGTGTGATAGACTATTTAAAAGATGAAGGTTTTGATGTGACGTATAAAAAAGATGATAGTAGCAATAATGCCATAGAATTTATAATTGACATTAAATGGTAACGATTTTATAACAATCTGTAATTAAAATAAGAGGTACAATCTATATGAAGATTGTATCTCTTATTTTATGTAACTTATTAAAATTATTAAATATAACTCAAAGATGAGTATTGATAAATAAAAATGAAGGTGTCGTAATGAATGTCTATATTATTGAATTAATATTATTTTTTGTAGGTATCTTAATTAGTTCTTATTCTGCGTTAAATGTTATGGCATATAATCCAAAAAATCATTGGTTTAATAAAATTTGGTTAATTCCTGTTCTATTTTCATTTGGTGTGAGTGCAGGTTGTATTTATGGTACATGCAATGTAATACGTTCACTTATAGGATAAAAAAAATGCGATTAGGTTTTAAACCTAATCGCATTTTTATTGATTGTATTGCATGTTGTATATAATCAACTACCATTTATTAAAGCAAATGATTTGTCGTAAAAATACTTGTTGTTCAAACGTCTAACGACTTCAACATCTTTACAACATCTGAGGGTGGTTGACTGGCACCCTGTAAATAGACAGTCTTATAGACGTCTATTATCAATATTTTAATGTATAAATGAATTATATGAAAAACAATCAATAAGTTATTTTGGTTATGTATATATTATAACAATGATTTACTAAAATCGCAAAATAAATGATATACTTATTTTATAGTGAGGTGAAAATAATGAAAACATTTTTAACTATCATTACAGTATTTGTACTTATTGTTATATTTAGTCTAGCTTTTTTATTTAGACAATTATACCTTAAAAGAGATAAAGAAATTTATAAACGTGCATCGTCTACATTGTTTGTATCAGCAGGATTAGGTACTGGTTCATTAATAGCTATTTTGCTTACTTAAATAAAAAAAACCACCGTATCTGCCTTACGCAGTGTCGATGGTTAAAATAAAAAAAGAGGTTATTAATTAAAATGTCTTTCAAATTAAAAAGATTTTTACCTTTTACAAACAACTAATGAAAGTATAGCATATTTATTTTAAAAATCAATAATAAAGTTTACAAATTTAGTAAAAGATGTTATGATGTGTGCATCAGTAGTTACCTAACGCCTCTAAATTATGCGAAACACAGGTAGCCTTTTTTTATACCTTAATGTTTACTTATAAAAACACTAAATATATACTAAATATGTACTAAAAATAATAAATTTTAAAGGCAGGTTAAACAAAATGAAAAGAGAAACTATATTAGAGCAAGTGACAAATATAATTAAAGAATTATCTAACGAAACATTTAAAATTAATGAATCTGAATATCAGATTTCAGATTTAAAAGTAATTGAAAAGGACAATAATGATAAAACAGTACGTGTCATTTATGAGAATAAAAAAGGTATTTTTATTACATGTTTATCTATTAGTGTGACTAACCATTTTGGTGCAGGTACAGATAGTCCATATGCACTTAGCCTTAATAGTTTTCATTCTAATGTGCATAGTATTGAATTATTGAATAAGGATACTGATATAAAACAAATTTTTAATAATTTTATCGTACAAGATATTGCATACATTGATGAACATGATTTAATGTATAATGTGAAATCACGATTCAAAAAGTTATTCCTTATAAAAAGAACGAGTCGCATTTTTATATGAGTGTATTGACATATAAAAACATTAATGATACACTTAATTCAAGTTAAAAATAATAAATTTTAAAGGTAGGTTAAAAAATGGAAAAAGAAACTGTATTAGAACAATTAACAAATACAATTAAAGAATTATCTAACGAAACATTTAAAATCAATCAATCTAAATATCAAATTTCAGATTTAAAAGTGATTGCAAAAGAAAATAATGGTAAAACAATACGTGTCGTTTATAAAAATGAAAAAGGTATTTGTATTACATTTTTATCTATTAGCGTAACCAAACATTTTGGTGCAGGTACAGATAGTCCATATGCACTTAAATTGTTTAGTTTCCCGTCTAATGTGCATAGTATTAAATTATTAAATAAAGATACTGATATGAAACAAATTTTCATGAATCTTATCGAACAAGATATTGCATACATTGATGAACATGATTTAATGTATGATGGGAAATAATTATTCATAAAGTCGTCCCTTATAAAAAAAAGGGTGACTTTTTTTATATAAATGTATTGACGCATAAAAACATTAATGATATACTAAATATGTAATAAAAAATAATAAACAGATAAAAGGTAGGTTTTTTAAAATGATGACACAAGAAAAGGTATTAAATAAATTTAGAAATATTATAGAAAAGTTAAAAGGTAAATCTTATGTAACACACGGAACTCAATTTGAAATTACAAACATTAGATTTAATAAAGATGATAATGATTTACCAGTAGAAACAGTTAATATTTATGTTACGGTCAATGGTGTTGAAAAAGGAATTTATTTAGATTTAACACTTTCTAAAAAACAACAAGAGCATCATCAAGCATCAGATGACGTATTTGGTTACAGATTGACAAGTTTACCATCTAATATTTCATCATCATGTATTACATGGTCTGAGAGTGAAATGGAACATCATACGTATTCTATTATTACTCGTGAGTTTGAATATTTATATAAAGAAACAATTAAAGATAGAAAATTTGATATTTTAGAACAATACGGATTTCATTAAGAGGTGTTATAAATGGAATATATTAGAGGCGATTTTTATGAACGCTTTAAACAAGCAATCGCACCTTATGGTAGGTTAGTTCAAAACCATAAGGGTGTGTTTGTTTTATTCTCATCTAAACGTTATGAGAATTTATTAGATGAACCACTGGATTTTGAACTTTTAAATCATACTCAATTTAATGATGACGATAATCAATTTGAGTTACCAGTAGGTTATAATTTCTCAACATCAAGCATATATAAATCAAAATATCAAAGTCATGATTTAAATACATTACGTGATATTTTAACAAACCAATTGCCATTTAAAGTATTGGTTGATAATACAATATACAGTGCTGAACGAGTGATTAATGCAACTCAAATTTTAATTAGAGATTTAAAAGAAGATGATTCAATCAAATCCCTTAGTTGTGAACTAGATACCTTTTATGACATTAATCGTCTTATTGAGGAAACATATGAATCAGAAATTAAAAAGTTAGATGTGAAAAATATCACTGAAGAAAGTTGCTATGATTTATTAACGGGTATATTTATCGACGCTTTTTTCAGATATAATCAAATGACTTTAAATTATGAAATAAATGGTGCAATAACAACATTTACTTTAAACGATGGTGGTTATCTTACATTAAATGTTAAAGATTTTACAATTACACTTGGACGTACAACATATACGTTTGATGAGATACTGGTAAATAAAGATAATGATTATTATATTAAACAATGTGTTGATAGCATATATAAAGTAGATGAATTAATTGAAATACATGAGAATCGAGGTTTTTAAGAATGGATTTAGAACAATATATTACGTCATGTGATAAACTGATTAACGATTTAAAAGAAGATAAAGAAAAAGCAATGTCACAAGACGAAATTGATAAACGAGATGATAGAAAAACGGTAAAACCTATATCTAAAGAAAAAATTCAATATAATATAACGAAATTAGAAAATCGACGTAAATTGTTAGAAATGTTAAACTTTTCAGATATGCTTGAGTGTCTTATTGATGAAAAAGCATTTGCTCAAATTTTTCATCAACATGATAAAGAAAAGATAGATATATTATACGATACTTATAAAAAGTACCATGAACCGTTTTATGATGAAAATAGACATGGTTATGATATGTTAAGTTTACCTTTTGAAGCATTTCACCATGGATTAAAAGTTGGATATATCACAGATATTAGAAAAGAATTAAGAAGATGGTCTGATATTACGCAAAATCCATTAGAATTATTTGATAGTAAAAAATATAAAGAATTATATCTTGGGACAATTGCTAAAAATCCACAAGATACTGCTGAATTTATGAAACAAACATTTAATTATTTAAATGCTTTAGCTGAATTTAAGCCATATTCTATGTTTTATGGTTCATAAAAAAAATAAAATGTATATTAAATAAATAAAAGACTGATGATATTAAAGTCATCAGTCTTTTATTATATTTATAATTGACGCGTAAAAACATTAATGATATACTAAATATGAATTAAAAATAATAAATGAAAGTGGGTTAATTATGATATTACCAACAAGTAAAGATATCGTAGTACGTATGCCAAGTCGTCGTACTGATGAATTAAAAACAATTTTAACAAACATTTACAAAAAAATAGACAAAGCGATTGTAAATAATAAAACATCAATCACTTATAATGAATTTCCATTTCACAAAGATAGAGATTTTTTAGAAAAAGAACGTCCTATTGCAAAGGATATGGTCAATATACTTGAATATAACGGTTTTATTGTAACACATAGAAGAGATTGCTATGTTATTGAATTTGATACTAATTTAGAAAAACAACCAACACATATTAATGATGAATTAAAGAAAATAGCATCATTGTTTAAAACATCATTGTATTTATTTGCAAGAACTAATCAATACATTAATCGAGTAACAGAAAATATTTTAAATGAATGGTTTTATGTTATGCGAGATTGTGCTGATAAAGATGAAGGTTGTGCTTTTTTAGGTGCCAATATTTTAAATGATGAGGATAATGCTGATGAAAACAATTTAAAAGGTATTGTTGAAAACATTGAATATGTCCTTAAAAAACAAGGATTTGAAGTTATTGAATACAAATACGTTCCTGTGGATGTTTTAACAGAAGATTTGAAAGAAATGTTACAGGCGCAATTGATTAATTTAGATTTAGAAACGGTCAATTATTTTGAAGTAATTTGGACATAAAGTGAGGGTAAATAAAATGATTAAACTAAAAGGTACACGTACGCGTTCTGATTTTAGTAAATTAACCAAAATAGTAAATTATGTGCAATATAAAATTGAAAACAAACTTACACATTTTGAAACAGATAGTGTGTTCATATTTTTTGATGAATTAGGATTAGATGACGTATCAGACGACATGCGTCTTGCACTCATTCGGGATATGTATATTTTATTACATTTCAAAGGTTATGAAACATTTGAAACACCTGAGGCTATTGGTATTACACTTGCACATCCTATTACTACGAATGTAACAGTAAATGATTATATTTATCCTGTTACAGATTTATTAGAACATGCTGATGATGTGCGTTTACGTTTAAAAAGTAAAGAAGATGACTATGTTGAACATTTCATGATATCTATTGAAACACAAATCAAAGATGATATGCGTTCAGGATATGATAGAACATTTATTACACATTTTGGGTTTGATAAAGGATTTAAATATCATGCTGACACACATCCTATTATGACGAAAATCATGGATATATTAGAAAAAGAAAGATATTCAATTCAATTGCATAAAGATGAGGGATTAGAAATTAAATTTTAAAAAGAAATGAGGTAATTTATTATGTTACAAGCTATCAGAGATATGCCAGTATCCTTTGTTATTGCATATTTCATTATGATGATATCTATTGCTATTTTACTCATGTGTGGTTGTATCCTTTATGAAAAAACAAATAAAAAAGTGGCAATTATTAGCGTTGCAATTGCAATAATGAGTGTCATTTTTACATTTGACGGTTATGTTAGACATTGTGATGATAAAAACCAAAATAATCCTCTTACTGTTATTGAATTAATCAATAAATAATTATAAGAAATGAGGGAGATATATGTTAAGTGCTAAAGAATCAAAAGAAATGACTTCTAAAGAATCTATTATTGTTATTTTAAAAAATATAAAAGAATTAATGATACATCAAGCCAAACTTGGACAAAGTGCGATGTTTGTTGATATTCAAGATGATTTCCAAAAAGAAATTATAGAATTAATTCTTATATGGCAAGGATATGATATTAGCATTAAAGATAATCAACTTTTGAATTTTTTAATTGAATGGAATGAAGTACAAATGAATGATTCAGGGTTTGAATCTAAAGTTAAACTTGAAAAAATATATGGTGCTGATTTCATAAAAGAAATTGTAAAATATATACCTACAAAACAACATATTCGATATTATATGCCTAAATATCACACTTTTATCATTAGAGATATATTAAATCAAATCGAAAAAGAAGTTAAACAACAATGTATTAAAGGTGAAAATCATTTAAATATGGATATAACTTTAAATAATTATCATTTAAAGAAACGTCCAACCGATACAATAAATACTAAAGAGAAAATTGTTCATGAATTAAGAAAACTTATTGATATAAATTATAGAATTTCTTTAAAATCGAAGAAAAAAGAGAGTGAATTATATTCAAACGATTACTATTTAAATGATTATCAAGACATAGGTGATTATATAAGTGAAAAAGTTAGTAATGAGTTAAAAGAACTTGAATACAATGTTGAATACAAAAATGTAATAATAGGTGGCATAAGAACTAAAAATAATAAATTACCTTATGTATTAAGCATATCTTTATCATGGTAGGTTGTGTTAATTCATGAATACTTTAACAAAACGTGTGTTTGATATTATCAAAATAATTGAAAATAAGCATTTTATTTATGCCGATGTTGATATAGAATCAGTTACATTTTTTGAACAATTAGATACCATGTGTGTAGAGATTGAAACAACAAAAGGTGTCGCTATCATTCCAATATATGAAATGAATGAAAATAAAATCAAAGTAACAGGTTCAAAGGGACTTTCTATTACTGTTACTAATGATTATGATGATATATCATTAAAAAATGAAATCATGCGTCTTGTATCACAAACGTTATTTTTCCAATCTCATATACCACATGATACACTGTTTACTTATGGATTTATTGATAAGTGAGGTGGTATGAGTGAACAAACATGAAAATACACCAAAATCAATACTAATTCTTGATAATTGGTATGTATTTGTAATAAATAATCATCACAAAGATATGATAAAAGCCTTACAACATTAAAGTTGTAAGGTTTTTTTTAATATTGTATTGACATATAAAAACGTTAATGATATACTAAATTTAAATTAAAAATAATAAATGAAAGAGGTTATTCTATGTTTAACGCACAAACAATGAAAGAACAAGCCGATAAAACAAAAATCAGTCAATTATTCAAAGAAGTTAATGATGAGGATAAAGTAACAGAGGTTATCAGTCTAATGATGGCTGATATTGAAGATAATGCAAATGACAATATTGATTATGCTGATTTTGAATTAAATGAAGATGTAATTAATAACTATAAACAATATGTTGATGAGGTTTTAAATATCTTTAAATCACGAGGTTATATCGCATTTCTAAAAAATATAACAATCACAATCAATTATGGTACGTTATCAACACAAGATGACACATCGCATATAAGTGATTTACACAAATCCATTGTCCCTCAGGTAAAAGATATTCATAATTTAATGCCTCAAACATTCCGTAATCAAGCACTTGAAATTATTGAAGAATTAAAACCATCTATTTCAGAAGTTGCTAAAAATGGTGGTTATGAATTTACAACAAATAAGTTTGGCTTTAATGTGATTATTGATGAAACAAGTCCTATACAACTAAAAGTTAAAAATGAATTGAAAAAGTTAGGATTTTCTGTATATAGTCGATTTATTAATTCAGAAGAAGGTCATGTATTAGTTGTTCAATGGTAAACATGACAGATAGCACATTTTGTGCTATCTTTTTTTATGTTATAAACCAAAAGAGGTGTTAAAAATTAAAGCAACTGATATGTTAAACATTACTCAAAACAGGCAATTAAAGTATTATTTACAATATTATATTGATACATCTATCTTACAAGATACTTTACTGTTTTTAACAAGTGAAATGGAAAAATATGCAAAACAAAATATAAATGAATTACATATTAATTTATTTGAACTAAATGAGGGTATATTCAAGCAAGCACTTAATGATGTCATTATTATTTTAAAATCAAAAGGGTATGACGCATATATTAGTCATCACAAATTAATAATCAACTATGAAATTATTGATATAGACCGCTTCAACATTGATGATACATATATCGAGGGTGAAAACATACCAACAGCATTAGATATGTATTATCTCATGCCAAAAACATTTAGTATTCAAATAGAGCGCATATTGAACGATTTAAGAGCAAAAATATTTAATCATGCTAAATTAGGTGATTATTACATAACATCGTCAAAACATGGTTTAAATCAATCTATGGACGCATTAAAACAACATGCTGTTTTAAAACATGTTATTTCTCAATTAGAAATCGAAGGGTTTATTCTATCTAGTGTACCAACAAGCGATACAACACATGAATTAAAAATCATGTGGGATAAATAAAAAAGCATAGTTCAAATAAACTATGTTTTTTTTATTTTAAATATAGTATTTACATATAAAAATAATAATGATATACTGATATTGATATAAAATAAAAAAAGAGGTGTCTTACAATGAATTTAATCACTTATGATGAATTTAAAGAAAAATGTAATAAAAAACCAATTACAATTAAATATGAGGGTTACGATTTTCATGATATTAGTCGTGTAAATATGATTGAAATTTTAGAAGAAATTGTAAAGGAAATTATTAAAAAAGCAGAATTGGGTTATGCAGATAATTTTCATTATTTTGTTGGTGATTTAGATGATAAATTTGTTTTAATTTTGCAAGCCTTATTTTTAAATAAAGATTATCATACAGAATTAAAAGGGAATACACTTGTTATTAATTGGGATGAATCAGCCACTCAATATGCTTATTTCTTTTTAGAAAATGATGATAATGTTAAAGACTTTTTAGACATTATTCCATATCGAGATGAAATTGTACGTTATGTGACACCACAAGGACGACTTAATATTAAAAATGAAATGGAACATTCAATTAACGAACATCTGTTAAAAGTTATAAAACATGAAAAAGATGATTCCCTTAAATACACATCTTTTAGATATACAATTAATCGTTTAAATGAGCGTATTGTATATATCTTACAAATCATTGCTAATAAAGTTGTTGAAAACTATAAATCTTTAGGATTTAATATAAGTTATATTTATGATACTGAATCCAGTTGGGCGTCTTATCAACATATATTTAGATTCCATTTTGATTTAACGTCAAAATATGTAGATAAGGATGAGCCAAATGATTAATGCAAATGATATTAATATATTCTCAACTCATCAAAAATTTTTACAATTACTTGATGAATACCATTTAAATAGTGATAATGATGAAATTATTACGTTTATTGTAGAACAACTTTATAAACAAGCTGAACAAGGCATTGGATACATGGAATTTATACTTAATAATGAAACATTAAATGTTTATAAAAACACGATTAATAAAATAAGTAACATGTTTATAAAATGTGGCTATATCATAACAACGAATGAACAAAATAATACGATTGTATTTGATTTTTCAAATCCAATTCATTATAAAAAAAGTGTAAAAAAACATAACTCTATTCCATTATCAAGAACATTATTACGTATGTTGAAAAAACATCCTGTTTCCCAAAAAGATGTGATTTTATATCGAATTAGAAATGGTATTATAGCAAATGCTAAAAAAGGATGTCATCAATATAAAACTTATAATTTTGGTTTCCATGAACCATTAGATGATACAACCATTGTTCAAAATGAAGTTATCCAAACGTTATTAAACCATGGCTATCAAGTTGAACATCAGCAAGAACAAACAGACGGTATCTATATTTTAATAATTACATGGTAAAATTTTATTAAATTTTATTAGAAACAATAGTTTATTTATTCTATTGTTTCTTTTTTTATCACTTAGTATTTACACACAAAATTATTAATGATATACTAAATATAAATTAAAAAATGATAAATAAAAGGTAGGGTTTGATATGTTATCAACAGAAAAAATTGATGAAAAAGTACAACATTACAAACGACAGTTAATGACACAATTTTTTGAAGAAATCAAAGATGTAATGACTGATATGTTTGAGGAAATGAAAAAACAAGCTGAATTAGAAAAAGAAACCTATACGTTTAATACAAGTGATTTAACAGTTGACGTTATTCATATTATTAGTCATATATTATCCGATTTAGGTTATTCAACTAAATATGTTAAAAACGATAATAATGATATTGTTCAAATGGTCATTGATTGGGAAAACTCAATTTGTGATATTTTTAACTTGAATGAATATGAACAAGATATCAAATCATACTTTCCACCTGTATGGTTATTTAGAACGTATGAACCATCTGTATTTAAATATGAGGTTGAGGGTTATATTCGTGAAATATCACATAACATCAATAATTTAAAAAAACTTAATAAAAATACGTGTATCAGACGTTTTGGGTTAGGTTTAATTACAAAACATACACGTTATAAAGACCTTTTAGATGAAGTTGTAGAAACACTTAAAAATAAAGGGTATGACACACGATATGAACTCGATTATAAACCTAAAAACGTTGAGGTTATATTCTATGTCACACAGAATAAAAAAAGTGAGGTTAATTAAATGCTAAATCAAAATGAAATGAATCAAATAACTAGACAACATCGTTCATCTCAAATTTTAGAAGTTTTAGATGACTTTCATCAATCAGTTAAAAACAGATTAGATGATATATTTAATCAAATGTTGAATACTTCGTTAAAAGGTGATGTATCTTGCGTTATTGATACAACAGCGCTTAACAATCAAGCACTTAATGTCATTGAAAATGTTTTAGGAAGATTGGGTTATTTAGTATCACAAGAAATATTTAGTGATAAAAAAGAACGTTTAGTTGTGTCTTGGGATAAATCACCTGTTCTTAACTTAAAAGATGATGAAGAACACTTAATTGTATCTTGGGATAAACCACATATTCTTAATTCAAAAGATAATAAACAAGACCATTTAGTTTTATCTTGGGATAATCCTCATGTAATCACTTTAAAAGACAATAAACAAGCACTTACATTATCTATGTTATATCCAACTCAATATGAGATGAAAGATAATGTAACAAATGTATATAAAGCAAGAATTAGAGAGTATATTGATGATATTTCACGAAAGATGACAGATAATGCTAAAAATGGACATTATTCTTGTCAAATGACGTTTAAATTAGGACGTAATGTACCTTTTACTAACTATGATAGTTTCGGTAACGATTTGATTACAATTATCAAAGCACATGGTTATAGAGTAACTGAAACATTTGAATATGATAGTAACATTACCTTACATCTAAAAATTTCTTGGTAATTACTTATAAGTACAGTTAAATCATATATTTAGCTGTACTTTTTTTATCTTAATGTTGACACATAAAAATATAAATGATATACTAAATATAAGTTAAAAATAATAAATAAAGGTAGG
>ERZ1029884.18-NODE-18-length-51169-cov-211.175627_pt1 | contig 51169 bp, 57 predicted proteins | sample MGYA00519233_ERZ1029884 | MGnify/ENA primary metagenome ERZ1029884 (study PRJEB33666, sample SAMEA4610931) | skin metagenome | biome: Human-associated habitat; feature: Malodor aspect; material: skin | place: Philippines | collected 2015-08 ...
TACTCTCCTCCGCCTTCCTGCACAGTAGGTTCCGAGCAGTGGTCACAAGATACGCCTCGGGAGATTCGTTTCGGTACTCTCCTCCGCCTTCCTGCACAGTAGGTTCCGAGCAGTGGTCACAAGATACGCTCCACCGGCCCTGAGGGCGGAGGAGGCACCGACCGACGGTAACAGAGCCGAGAGATCAGTGAGGGGACCAGCCCCCTGAAACAGGATGCCCGGGGGCCTACGACAGGACGGGGCTGATCCCCTACAGATGTGGGTTAAACCTTTCGCTTGCTTTCGAGTTTTCCCCAGGGTCTTCCTCCCTGTTCAGTTGGGTAATTTACACTATCCGGAGCAACTTTGAGGACGTTTTTCAAAACGTTCCAAAATGACCCTTTTATGTGTTCTGTCTTGCACATAAAAGCACCCCCGAACGAGGTGTTTCGGGGGTGAGATTCTAGGACTTTTTAGACATCTGTAGTCCACCTACTCGGCGGCCCGACAATGGCGACAACCTTTCCGGCGACGCTATTTTTGTCAATGGTGCCTTGGTGGTCGTCTTGATGAAATCTGGAGTCGAGTGAGTTCGTTCTGTTGTCTCCCATGACCCAGAGACGGCCTTCCGGAACGGTTACCGGACCGAAGTACGGGCCGCGGCACGTTTCGGATTCTTCGACACCGGGAGGAGGGGAGATATTGCTTTCTCCGAACGGCTCGTCAGCGGGCTTTCCGTCCACCATGACACCTGGATCTCCGGGGAGGCATTGCACTGTCTGGCCTTCCGTGGCGATGACCCTCTTGACGTAGAAGTTCGTGTCTGGAGGGACGACCCCGATGGCACTGAGGACACCGTGGGCGAGAGACTCGGCGCGGCCTCTTTCTGGAGCCTGTTGCATCTGCCACGACTCTGGAGTCTCGAAGACCACCACGTCGTTTTGTTCCGGATCGCCGTCGCCCCAATAAGACACCTTCTCGGCGTACACCCTGTCGTTTGTGCAGCCTGGGCAACCGTGCAACGTCGGCTCCATTGATGCCGACGGGATAACGTAGACCCGGCCAACCGCAGTGTGCATGAGGGCCATGAACGCGCCGGCGACGATAAGTGGTACGACGAACCAGAGCAGCGGCGATGAGGTGGACTGGTTGTCCTTATTTCCGTTTTCTTCTGACATGCGAAACAACAGTACCCTCCTGGTGTTAGGCTCCGAGCCAGTCGGCTACTTCGGATGTCGTTGTTGCGTCGTATACGCCGGCGACTTCCTGGTTGTATGGCCACGGTTTCCGAATAGCGATAATTCCTGCGTCGCGCGCCTGTTCGAGGTGAGATGATTTGTCATCGTAGAGAACGTCGACTCCGTGTCCCGTCTTGTCGTTCGTCAAGATAAGTTCGTCGTACTCGACCTCGTGCGAGGAGAGCATGGCGGCGGTCTGGTCGTAAAATTCGTCCTCTCTCGATGTCAAAACGAGAAGCTTATGTCCCGCTTTTCTGATGCGGCGGGCGGAGTCTGGGAATGTCGGATCAAGGAGCTCCATCTCGCCACGGGTCATCGCTTCGATATGCGCCTCGTGCCAATTGTCGAACGACCGGAACGGGACAGGAAACATCTCGTAGGTCGGGTATCCGGAGCCCGGTGTGTACTCGATTCCTAGCCGCTCGGCGGCAGACTCGACCGCCCTGCCGTACGCGACGGTCGTGTGATCGAGGTCGATGGCGACGGTGAGTTTCCCTCTCGGCCTGTCGCACAGTGCGATTGGGGTGAAAAGGGGGGCTGTCAAGGTAGTCTCCTGGTGCGTTCCGGTTTTCTTCTGCCAAAGATTGGGCGACCTGTCCATCTCGCCACGGATTTCGCCCGGGTTTGCAGAGGATCTCGATGTGACCTCCTCTTTGTGCGGAAGCAATTTTAGCAGATGTGTTTTCCCGCCCCGAGTAGAATGGGCAACATGGAACATCTGAAGTTTGGAAAGAGGCCACCGGAGGGCGTTGAGTTCAAAGATGTCATCGTCTGCGTCACCGACCGCGGGGAGATCGCCTGGGCGGCTCCGGAGAATGCCGACGAGTACGACAACCCTGACTTGGACTTCGTTTACGGCGGAATCCTGCGTGGCGACGAGGCGCTCAAGCGAGACGTGGTCGCTGCCCTGTATTCCCCGGAGACGGAGATCGACATTGGCCGAAAGCTCCCGTTTGTGTTTTCTGAGACTCGCTACACCAGGGCTGACATTGCGGCGGCGCTTGCTTCCGTGAACCCTGGTCGTGCGTTCTTGGACACAAAATCGCTTCGGGCTCTCGACGCGGCGTACGAAGCGAGCCTCGATACGGATGACGGCGCGGGGGACACCGTAGACGGGTAGGTCGTCCCTACCTGATTTTCGCAAGCAGTTCGAGGTACAGCCTCGCCGCGACAAATTTCGCGTCTTCGCAGGTGGGGTCGGTGTAGTAGGAGTGCTCGCCTGTCTGTGCGAGGTGCCATGCAGCAGTAGACACCGCCATGTCGAGCCCGCCAGAACTCGTCTGCAACGGATCTTTCGTCGCTGCGGTGAGTTCTGACGGAACCCCGAGCGACCTTGCCGCGAGACGGGCGACCCCTTTGTCAAGCGAGTAGTCTTCGCCCCTGATCGCTGCCGGGTGGAGCCTTGCGGTGACGCGGAACGCCTCTTCGGTCTGCCAGGTTTTGATATGCCTGTCGGGGTTGTCGAGGAGTCGCTCGTAGAAGTCGGGGATCTGAAGGTCTCGTGCGAACCTCGTCTCGACTAGATCTCGGACTTGCTCGTTCATGTATTCGACGGGGTCTTGCTTGGGGTCCATCTCCTTTCCGCCGAACAGAAGAATGTCGGCTGCGTCCCCGGTAATGATGGAGCCGTCACCGAGGCCCATTTTGGTTGAAGCCTTGTCTACGGCGCGAAACACTGCGCCGGCCAAGACTTCCCATGCGTCGGTGTGTTCGAGCCTGTGGACAACGTCGGTCAGGAGGTCTTCGGCCTCTACCCCCTGAGGTGCGATGATGTAGTGCTCGATTCCGAGATGCTCTGCGACCTGGCGCGCTTTCTCGCCTTCTTCCACCCCTCCAAACGAGAAGGTGAACGCGACTGTGTCCGGTCTTTTTCCGGCGAGTACTGCCGTTGCGAGGATCGAGTCGATACCCCCGGAGAGCATCGCAATGGGGGTCGCCGGGTATTTCTTCAGTGCCGCGCCGATCCTTCTGTTGAGGTAGTCGATGATCATGCCGGCCCCGTCCTCCATGCTGCGGACATCGCGTGGGAACTCCAGCGGCCCAGTGAAGTTCTCGACGTACTCGCACGACTCGGCGGTGGTTCTTGCCCTTGCTGCCCTATCTTTTGCGCCCATGGAAAACACGCTAGGGCAAAAGCGGGAAATTGAGGCCGGCGAGGGGGGGCTTGGGGCTATTCCTCTTGGTGCCGAGACTTGAACATCTTTGAGCCGAGTGTCTTCGCCTTGCTTGCGAGCGAGGTCTTTTTGCCCTCCTTTTTCTCAGTGGATGGGATCGACCCCTTGTTGACGATTCCGTCTCGAATAGCAAGTGCCAGGGCATGTTCCGTAGCACCCACCGTAACGGCGTGCGATACGCCGTGCGCGTCGGTGATCGGGTCGGGGGAGAACCTCCACTGGTCATCCGGGTAATGGGGGTAGTCGATAATGAGCCTGTTCGACATTCGGCGGATTTCGTCTAGCGGAGCGAATCTGTATTCATCGACGGTGGCGAGTTCGTCGGTGAGCGCCGATTCACACATCAGCGCCATGTCGATGAGGTACAGCCGCTTCGACCCATCGGCTTCGGTGTTGAGCATAACGTCGATAGACCACTGGCCGCGGAATCCAGATCTTTGCATATGGGGGAGTAGCAGGCGGATTTCGTGCAGTACGTCATCGCTCCAGCGTTCGAACTCCTGGGTCATGTGTTCGACGTGTCCGTAAAAGGTATCTCTATCGTCCGCTGCATTTCCTCCGAAGTGGGTGGCGAATGTCTCGTCCGCCCGCATAGCGAGGTGCTGCTTCATTACTCTCGGGTGCCAATAATTGGTGATCCCAATAATTTGTGGATCAAACTTTGGGTCTCCAAGAAAGAACTCGTGCTCTTTGGACGCGAGCATAGCGTCGGAGCCAGCCCGCCCGATAGCATCGAAGTCTGATCCGAAGTTAACGAACACCCTAAACTCCGTCCTCAGTGGCATGCCGGAGTAGATGGTGGGGTTGTTTCCGTAGTCGCGAATGTAATCCCTGACTGCGATGTCAATGCTTTCTCCCGCACCAACCTCCTGGGCGAAGTTGGTGATGACCTGGAAGTACTCGCCCATCTCGCGGGGTTCGGTGCAGTGGCAGTTGGCGAACTGGAACTTCCCGGAAAACGTTCCGGTTTTGATGAAGTAGTCGCCGGCTCCTGTCTTGGGGTCGTAGTCCTCGAGCCGGAGAGCGTGGAAGAGATAGTTGTTAAACGCCTGCCTGCTGACGCTATTCGTCTCGGGGTATTCCACCCTTGTGAACTGCGCGAGTTCTATCGGCAGGCGCATGACTCTTGTTTTGGGAATGTGTATGCCGGTACCGCTGCCGAGTGAGGCGTGCGCCTCGACAAGGAGGGGAAACCACAGACCCATCGAGGTGGGGTTGTAGCCGAATTTGTCGTACAAGCCCGGCTCGAGATCCGCAATGGAGGCCGTTCGGTGGTACAGGCCGTGGATATTTCTCGCCGTGTCATCGGAGTCGTTCCTGCCCTCGTGCTTGTAGAACGAATTTGCCAATCGACCCAGTTCTTTATCCACGTTGAACCCGTCTGTTCGTTTCACCGCGCCGGGTGCGAACATGAGGCGCTCCTCCGGGTAGTCGGAGGCGTAATCGACCATTTTGAGCAGTTCCCGAACCGGAAATTCCGTCTCGGGTCTCGTGTCGGTATTCGTCTCAGGGGTTCGCTTCGGGTGTGGGGTAGCCGGTGTGTCCACGGCAGTTTCCTTTCCTGGTTTAAGAAAACCCCGTACCGGATCTTCCGGTACGGGGCAGCGGGTCGGCCTACGCCTCGAAGTTATCGAAGTTGACGCGCACGGCGGTGTGCTTGTTGCCGTCCCATTCGGTTTCGAAGCCGTTGTTCTTGAACGCCTCGTTGATCTTCTGGCCGTTTTCGAGGGCACCGTAGTAGAAGAAAACGTATTGTGCCTCGCGACGGCGGCCGTTGCGGCGCTTGGACTCCTTGAGGACGGCACCCTCTTCCTCGTTGACAACCACAAACCAGTCACGCTCGTGCCCGTAGTAGGCGTAGTCGCCCTTATCCACGGCTTCCTGGCCGAACTTCTCGACGGCATCGTAGCGCCAGAGGTTGCGCTTGAGGTTCACGCCCGCGGCGGTGATGTCCTTGAGTGCCTTGTTCCAGCGGGCGGTGAGATCGGCGTTGTGCTTCCGGCGAGCCTCGCGCTCGGCGAGCATTGCTTCGTACTCTGCGTCTCGTGCGGTGTTGATGGTCATTTGGTGTCCCTCTCTGTTGGTCTGACAGTTGAGAATTTACTCTCGCCTTACGATGCTGGCAATTCGGGGGTGACCGACGGGGGTGCCTTACGAAACGGAGCCGAGTTGATCGAGCGCATTCGCGTAGACGTCTTCGCAGATCTGCTCCAGGTCGTGAAGTAGACGCTCCTCCCTGTCAACGACTGAGATGACAGAGGCATCGTCTCGCATGCGAATGGTTAGCGCCATGCCCGATACGCCTTTGGCTTCGCCGCGGGGCTTTAGGTCGATAAGCGCCTCGTACGTCTCCTGGTGCTCTACGGCCGCCAGGCTTAGGACTTCGGAGTTCTTCCAGGCCCATGCTAGAAGGATGGTTCCCGGGTGGTCTTTCACAGCCAGCGCTGATACCGCTTCCGCAAACTCGGTGTCCTCCTGCACCGCGAGTCGCTTGACGAGTTCGACGCACCTCCGCTTTGATGTCTTGCTCGGAGTCTTCTTGGGATCGGGGAAATTGAACCCGATCTGCCTTGCGATAACCGAGAGGAAGTTCTCGGCTCGTACAGCCCGCTCCCCTTCTGGGCAGTCTGTGAGCATTTCGTACATCTTGCCGTCCTCGATGGTGCTCCACCACCTCTTGTCGCTTGTAGACGAGGCGATGATAACCACGCCGAGGGTTCTGTTGTTTTCCGGGGTGTTTTTGGACAGCGCGTACACGAACGGGGTCACTGCGTTGGCGATCTTTTGCAATCCTCCTGTCGGAACGGGGTGCGATCCGAGAAACGGAGCGAGGGTGAGTTTCTTGGAGTCCTTAAGGATGGTGAGGACAACGCCAACTGCGTCGGTTCCTCCGCCTGCGTTTTCGTACTGTTCGAGGAGTTCAGCGGTCATATTTTCGACCGCATCTTCCAGGGTGATGTCGGACCCTTCGGGCATCTGCCGTCTCCTTTTTGCTAGTTCGTTTCGTCTTCTGGCTTTGGCAGGGAGTGATCTGGTTCGAAGAACACCCGCACTTTCTCCGGGTATCCGTCTACGTCCTCAACATCAAACCCCTGATCCTCCATCGCTGCGATAACGATGTCTTTCACCCGCTTAGATCCCGACGCAATGAGGATGCTGTCAGCCTGGCGCATTGACCCATCGGAGTTTCTATGCTCGTTGCACAACCGCGGACCGTTCTCGGCGGTGATGGTCACGCTTTCTCCGGTGCCGGAGTAGGCGTAGTTGCCGTTTTTGATGTCTTCGTCCTCGAAGTACTTTTTGAATTCGTATCGGTACACATTGCTGTAGAACGGAACGCCGCTTTTTCTGATGGTTCTGCATGCCGCTTTGTATCGGGCGAGAAGGTCGGCGTATGGCTTAGTGGTTTCCATGGGGTGTGCTCCTGACAAGAAATAGTTTTTGCGTGCCTCGAAGTGTAGCGGAGGAGGCAACGGGGGGTAGTGAATGGGGGGTGCCTTAGACGAGCACGGTTTTCTCTTCATCGTCCGACTGCTGTTCGTCTTCGTCCGGGGAGTAGTCCACAAGCGGCTCTTCGTCTGCCGGATTTTGAACGACGATCCTGGAAATATGCCCAGCATCTCCGTCTACTTCAACGGTGCAGGAGTAGGTGTGGATGTACGGCTCCTCGGTGGTGTTGACGAATTTTAGCGTTCCTCCCGTTTCGAAAAGACCCTCCGCAACGTCTCTCGTATCGGGATCGAACGATTCGACAAACTGCACGGATTTCAGCGGCAGGGTTTGCTGCACCGCGTTTGCGCAAGCAACCGACGACTCGTGCATGATAGCCCGCTCTCTTGGGCCCGCGTAACGGCTCTCGAAGAGTCTTTCCGGTCCGAAGGACGCAGCGATAACCGCAACGAGTGCTCCGAGCACCACGAGAACGACAGCGACGGTAACTCCGAGAGTGGCCGCCCACCCAGGCAGCCCCTTGACACCACCTGGCTCGCTTTCCTGCTCCAGCGGTGGCCATACTTGATTTCCGTCGCTGTCGTAGATGGCAAGTGGGTACCTGAGTGGCACGCTCGGGCTCTGAACCACCTCCCTCTCGGTGTGCCGGGTGGCCTCTGGTGCCGGCGCAACGGGCCTCGGGGAGTTTCTCGAAGCGGTGTCCGATTCGGAGTGCGGTGCGGTGCTGATGATCCGTGACTGATACCCGTACGTCGGTGTGAGATCGGACTCCGGCAGGTGAGTGTCCTTGTGCGGGTCTGGAGCCCACAGTGTCGAGCCCTCGATGGTGATTCTGGGGTGCCGGTCCAATGTCTTCCTCCTCGTTTCTGTCTGGGGTGGAGTCTACCGTTGATCCGTGGTTTGCGATGCCGAGGCAGTGCGGGTCGATACCCCCGGTCGAGGGGTTCGGTTTTCAATTCTCATCTCCATTCGGTAGCGTCTTTGGTGTTGTCGCAAGTTCGCTTCTGCGGACGAGCGGCAATGCACACGGTCGGTAGCGTGGCACCGTGAGGGTCTCCCTCAGCGACCCTGTATCTACTCGGTGCCACTGCCCGCGCCCGACGCGACTCGATGGCTGCTCGCCACAGCCATTAAGCGCGCGAAACCGCAAGACGGCCTCGCCTTCTTCCTCACGGGAGGCGGGGCCGTTTTCTTTGGTAGGATCTCCGTCATGGAGGCTCAAGAGATTGTCCGGCTCTGCACCGATTTAGGTGCTGGGACAGACAACGTTGATTTCATGGACTCTGCCATGTGCGAGTATCTGGCGCACATGGCTGTGGCCTCGGCGAGGGAAGAGATTTCGCTCGGTGAGGTTTCTGATCCCGGCGCGGTTGCCTGGGAGTCTCCGGTACTCAGGACGAAACCGGGAAGTCCAGTGTCCGCGGTACTTTATGCTCCGGTCGGCGACAGTAAGGTTCGCCTCCGTATCGTCTCCCGAAACGAGGACACGATCCGTCGCATCGGAACGGTGACCGCTTCGGTGCCGGCCGGCGAGGTGCTTGGGGTTTACGGCATTGGGGAAGATGATGCAAACAGCGTTGTCCGCATATTCGCCCTCTCCGCGTCGGAGGTGTCGAGGGCTCCTGTACTTGGTGCTATTGAGGAGCACGTCGCGGGTGTCGAAGGGGAGATTGCCGTATGGACGGCGGAAGATCAGGCGGGACCTATGGCGGATATTGTTATCTCGCCAGAGTTCGAAGAGGCTGTCGGTGTTAGGATTGATTCCGACGCGGGTGGCGAGACGGCAAACGCAGCGGAGGCCGAGACAGGAAAGAGGTCGCGAGGAGTATTGACCGCGCTCTTTGGCAAGAAAAGGAGAACGACATGATGTACGGATACAACCCTAATACCGGCTCGGGGCGGGTAGAAAGAGGGTCGGGAAGAAGGCCGGTCGCCGTATCGAGCAGAGGCCGGAAGATCTACATTAGAGAGCCCATAGAGCGTGGCAGCACTGTTCAGGCGGCGTGGGAACGGGTGGGCGACAGCCTTCGTGTCGCCATGGGCATGGAGCCCCAGTTTAGGAAGCGGAGCTAGGAACCACCCCCCCCGTTATCGAGTGCGGCTCGATTCGGTGCCCCTTGTGTGGGTAGGATCAAAGGCGAAACAGACCGCGGGACAGAAAGGACCCTCCGGTAAATGTCCATGCTAAATTCCTTGACCACTCTATTTATAAGTTATAATTGACCCCGTAGCCATAACTTACCAGGTCACGGGAAGGAGGAGAGGTGACACCGCGCGAGCCCCATGCCAAGGTAATGGACGAGGAATCCCGTCTTGCGAAAAACAAGCGAATTGCCCAGAGCCAGAAGCGGACCCGTCAGCGTCGCGAAAACATGGACGTTGTTGTTCGCACGGTGAAAGTTCAGCACAACAAGCTCTCCAAACCCCAACGTGAAGCATTGCAACGCATGTTTCTTGAAGGTAAGTGGCTATACAACACAGCAATTGCTCACGACGACTTTAGCGAGAAATTTAGAAAGCAGCTTGCTAACACCGCCGAGGTCAAACTACCGACGGGTGTTGTCGAACAGCGACAACTCACAGTGCTTAGAGGGCAACTCCAACAGGGTGTTCTTGCACGGATTCGCGACAACATCAAAGGTCTTTCTACGCTGAAAAAGAAGGGGAAGAGGGTAGGAAAACTCGGTTTTATCTCCGAGATGAACTCTATTCCCCTCAAGCAGTTCGGCAAGACCCACAAGATTCGCGGAAGCAAGATGAAAATTGCTAACGTGCCGGGATGGCTTCGAGTTCGAGGACTCGACCAGATCAACCCGGATACGGACGAAATTGCAAACGCTGTGTTGATTCGTCGCAACAGCGATTACTTTATCGCTCTTACCGTGTATAAGCGGAAGGACGAGCATTCCTCGCTTGCGACAAAGGCATACAAACCGGGAACCACCATTGGCCTTGACATGGGTGTTGGCACTCAAGTCACGTTTTCTGACGGAACTTCGGTGGACTCAAAAGTCGAAGAATCAGACCGCCTTAAGCGCCTGTCACGAAAGCTGGCGCGTCAGCAGAAGGGGTCGAAGGCTTCTGGGGACACGAAGAAACTCATCAGAGACGAACACATCAAGGTGGCGTCACGTCGAACGGACGCGGCCAATAAGGTTTCCTCCTGGGTTTTGGGCCACGAATACGTCTTCATGCAGGACGAGAATATCTCGTCATGGAGAAGGCGGCACTTGAGGGCTCGCGGTACTAAGGCTGTGCAATACGGGATCTTAGGCAGGGTGAAGAAAGCGCTTGTTGCCCACCCGAGGGTTACTGTGCTGAAGCGGAATGTCGCAACCACAGCCACATGTGTTTGCGGAGTGAAGACCCCTCACGACGTCTCCAAGCGGACGTTTTCGTGTCCTTCTTGCGGGTACACGGACGACCGTGACGTTCACGCCGCAAAGAACATGTACCGTCTGGCAACGCCAGAAAATACCAAGGCTGTGGGACGCAGCCAAACTCCTGTGGAGATGGGTGTAAGCCACTTTGAGAGGGAGCCTTACGGCTCCCCAACGAAGCGCGGTCCGTCGGTGAAGCAGGAAGCGGAACGGTCTTTAGCCGTTCCGTAGTTCACTTCCCTGGTGGAAAGCTCGGATCAGAGGTCGTAACGCGGCGGTTCACCGAGGTGCCTTACGACCCCTACGTCATCGGGTCTTAATGTAGCCACCAGCGCCGGCAATACGGTCGCTGGCGGGGTGTTTTCTCTTCTTTAGGAGAAGAAATTTTTAGCAGCCCTCATGGAGTTCGCTTCGGTCGTAAACGGCTCGAAGTACCGGTTGTATGCCACGAGGAGCTCTTCTGCCTCGACCGTCGCATACGTCGAGGAGACAAAGTGCGCCATGGACTCGGAATGGGCGAGCGCGACCATGGACATGATGACGTCGGAGGCGATGTCAACTGCGAACGGAATGTTCTCGTCATCACCGACGATAATGTCGAAGAACTCCTCGTTGACCGTGCCGTCGCTATTGTCGTGATAGAGCGAAACCACCATTGAGCGCAGCGAACCGGAGTCCGGAACGTCTACCGGAGCGGAACGGTAATTCGGCCTGATTCCGAATTCGTCAACCGCCTCTTGGGCAACTTGCCACACCTGTTCTTCTAGATTTGTCGCGTTGGTGAAGGGGGCGTTTTCGAGCCTGGACTGCACAAGTTCATCAAAGCGCTTGGCGTCATCTCCAATAAGCGAGAAGAACCTCGCGAGGTCGAACTCTGTGCGGTAGGTTCTGACAAGCGCCTCGGGGACTGCCGAACCGGGGTACGACCCGGTTGCCGCTGCGAAGATCCATTCGTAGACGAACTGGTACGGTTCATCGAAGGGCTGGTGATATTCGGCCAGGATGCCGGCGAGCGTGTCGGTGGCGTATTCGGAGTCCGCGGACATTTTTAGTACCGCTCCGGTGTCGCCGCGAGAGATGTCGATGATTCCGTTGTCTCCGCCGCCGCGTTCTACGTCTGCCTCGGAGATGAACTTCTCTGGGTTCGAAGGATCGAACGTCCGTGTTGATAGGGACTTTTTCGACCACGGCCTGCCTGGATAGTCGTAGACCTCGTTACCCTTCTGGTTCACTGCACCTCTCCTTGTTCGTGCTGAAAATTCCATCGCCCGATTCTAGCAATTGTCACCGCTTGCCGGCCAAGTATGCCTTTTTCTGCCTACCTTGCATGGTGGCATGTACGCTCTGGTACGTCAGATTTTCTGGGGAAGGACAGTCTCCGTGTTCGAATTCGAGGATGGACAGGTAGTGCAGTTGGCCGCCGTCGGGTGTGTCGTGCCGGCGCTTGTTGTCGGGGCAATTGCCGCATTTTCGCTCCCGTTCCACTCTTCCGATTCGATTACGGAGCAGGCCGGCCAGGGCTCTCCCGTTTCGGTTTCCGTTCAGGGCCCCGTTGCGAAGCAGAGGGCGGTGCCGAACTCTATTCCTCCAGCACCAGGGGCGTCGCTACCGCCTGTCGATATGAGCGCGGGAGGCAGGACAGCCCAGGTGTTTGAGGACTGGGCGAGGCCGCTGTCGAAAGCGTCTGGGGTGGACGGACAGGCGTTTTCCGCTTATGCGAATGCCGCAGCCCAGGCGCAAGTTCGATGGCCTGAATGCAGCTTGAAGTGGACAACACTTGCCGGCCTCGGCTGGGTCGAGTCCAAGCACGGCACCTACAACGGCCATATTTTCTCCGGAGGGTCCAGACTGGACGAAGATGGCGTAGCTCAGCCGTTGATTATCGGACCCGCGCTCGACGGCAACGGGTTTGCGTTTATCGAGGACACCGACGGTGGCGAGCACGACGGGGACGACTTGCACGACAGAGCGATAGGTCCCATGCAGTTTATCCCAGAGTCATGGTCGATCTTCGGCCTCGACGCGGACGGTGACGGGTATGCAAACCCGCATCAAATTGACGATGCGGCACTCGGGGCGGCGAACCTATTGTGCTCGGGCGGCAGAGACTTGTCTGTCGCCGGCGACTGGAAGGATGCGATTTTCTCGTACAACCAGTCCGAGGAGTATCTCAAGGACGTTCGCGATGCCGCAAACAAGTACGCCTCGTTCGATTTCTGACCCCCCGAGAATTGCCCCGCCTTACGCGGTGAGGCATCATGGAAGCATGGAACTGCCAGAGCATTTAGCCCACACGGAAAAGATCTGGGCGAAGACGTACATGGACGAGGGTGTGTTGCGCGGATTCCCGCTGTACCACCACCTCAACGATGTCGCTTCGATGGCCGAAACGGCAGTCGCTAGGTGGCTCGGTCCGGAAGACTCGATTCCTCGCTCTGGGCTGCGTTCAAGACTTGGAATGGACCCGGTAAAAGTGGTCGAGTTCCTCGCGATTTTTCACGACATCGGTAAGGCATCGCCGTGGTTTCAGCAGCATCAGCCGTCTTTATGCAAGGAGATTACCGACCTTCCGTTCGAGGTGTTTGCAAACCATCAGCGACACGAGATGGTAAGCGCCCAGTTTCTGCGTCGGTTCCTTATCAGGTATGGGGCGAACCGCGGTGCCGTGCGGTCACTTTGCACGATTGTCGCCGGACATCATGGGTTCTTTCCGCACCGTGTCACCCCGTCTGACGCCGAGGACGAGGGGTGGGAGCGAGTGCGCCTGGACATCGTAACGGAACTCTGTGCAGAGTACGGCATAGGGGACATTGAAGTTGCTGCTCTTGCCAAGCTTTCGTGGTCTCCGTCCGACGTGAGCCTAGTGTCTTCGTTGCTGGTTATCTGCGACTGGTGCGCCTCGAACCAAGATGCGTTTCCTGTCCCCTTTGAGCCTGGTGTCCTCTCGCAAGACGAGCGAGTGGCAAGGGGTGTTGAGCGGCTCGGTTTCGGGCCGACGTGGGTGCCCGCTATTAAATGGAACGCCTCTGGTGGCTGGACGAAGCGTGCGCTCGATTCGCTTTCCGCCTCGATGTCCGGTCCGGGAATTATCGTCTCGGAAACATCGAGGCCGGCGGCCTACAGGGACAGCGTGCTCAACGCCGCTGGTCGTATCGCCCAAGCGACTGGGGTATCGCACCTTACGGTGTCCGTGGACGGACATACCGTTCCCTGGTCGGTGATTCGCGCGATAGGAAGTCATGTCGCGGACGCAGGGCAGGAGACCGCGGTTGGTGCAACTCACGGATGGTCTCGAGACATGAAGAAGCACTTGTGCCAAAACGAGTGGTTCGATGGCCGCCTCGCTCCGCTTGCCCCTATATCTGTCACCACCCTCGACCAGCTTCTGGCATCCGCGCTGCGCGTGAAATACGCCTTCCTCCGTCAAGCAGGACTTGCGAACTCCGTCATCGTGGTTGACGGCTTCTGTGCCAGCGACGAGCAGCGACTTGACTACCTGTGTGCTGTTTTGGAAAACGCAGGTCATTGGGGTGCCAGCGTGGTTGTCTCCTCGGGAGTGCTGCCGAACGGGGCGCGAAAGCGAATGCTCGACGCCTACTCTCGTGGTGCCGGTTGGAAGACCGACGTTCCCTTGGCCGGCCAGTGCTCCGACAGGGTGACGGTCTTGGACAAGGAAGGTGTCCGCTCCGAGTCTCGAAGCGGCTTCGCCTCGGGTTCCGTTGCGTTGTCCTGGACGGGACTTGGGTTGGAAAACGTAGTTCGCGAGGTGAAGTCGTTATCCGGCAGGTATCAGAAGGTTGGGGTCGTGCTTGACAGCGCTTCCCGAGTGCAGGAGGCCTACGACGGGCTCGTCTCGTCCATGCCAGAGGGGACGAGAATACTCCTGCTACATGAGTCATTTTCTGTGACCGACAAGAGGAGAGTTGAGGCCGAGGTCGAACAGGCCATGGAGGACAAAAGGCCTGCGATTATTGTCGTCACCGACGAGGTAGTCCGCCTCGAATCCCGGTTCGATGCGCTCGTGACGGACATCGCCCCGGGTGATGTGCTGATGCGAAGAATATCGCTCGTGGACAATATCAGGCCGGCAGTTTCCATCAGCGGGATGGAGCACTCCCGTCCTATTCCAGGCATGCGTGCGAAGCCGCAGGGAGAGACGCGGCGACCAGAGGTGGAGGAGGAAATCCTGGACAGGTACGACCCCATTGAGGTGTATGCGGCCGCCGCTCGGCTGTCGAGCATGAGCGCTTTTGATGTCGGTCTTCAGGGTTGGGAGATGGCGAACTGGATTGTCTCCGGCGAGATTTTCCCGGATGCGTGGGGCTCGATGGCCGATATTGCCGAAAGATCTATCGAGCGTCGCAATGATGCGCTGCGGAAGGCTGAAATGTATCTTCCGCCGTCTTCTAGGTCGATTTCGCTCGACGGCTTTGAGACGGTTCCCGGTTCGGAGTCCGAGTCGACGCCCGGTGCGAGGCCGTTCGCGGACACGATTGAGGTGTGCCTGTTTGAGGAGCGGGGTAGCGGAGAGAGCAAGATAACCGTTCCGCTGTCGTACGGCAGGAGGTCTTCCTCGCTCGTGAAGGCAACTGGGGCACGGGTTGTGGAAAACGCTATTCCGGTCCCTGCGTACGTGCTTGAGGGCGGCGGGTACGACCAGCTCGTTCGGTCGTCAACGGATGCCCCGAGTTGGTCGCGGAGGAGAGCATTGAAGTTCCTTGCTCCGGTTGTGCTGAGCTCTACCGGAGACGCGGAAGTCGGCGGCTACACGCTGCACTACAACCGTAGGCGTGGTCTTTCGGTGTCGGAGAAAGATTCCCCCTAGTCGAAGAACCCCTTTGCTAAGGTGACTGATTCTAAGCCGTCTCGCATGACTTGGTTCGCAACGAAATACGCTTCGGTGACCGCGGCGGTGTCGAGACCGTAAAGCACTGCGAGTGCTTCGGGGAAGTCGCCTTCCGCCGCGGCGCCGCCGAAGATTTCGAGCATGGTTTTCACGACGGCAACCTCGTCGGGCTTCATCGGGGTAGCACCATCGGGGGTGAGGTTGATGTCGAACTCTCTGGTTTCGATAGTCCCGTTTGCGGTCCTTGTCCATACCTTGATTGCGCCGACGAAGTTGCCTACTGCATTTTCGGAGAATTTCGAGGAGACAAGATGGATGCCGAGCTTGTTCGCCTCGCGCCTGGCCCATTCCATTTTCTCCTCGTGGGAAATGGAGTCGGGAGACGGAAGCGACACGACGTCATCGATGAATTCCCCTGATTTTTCCGCCCCGAGCATCGAGATGAACCTCGATTCGCAAGACTCGAAGGAGACCGCCTCGACGGCGGCGTTGGCGATGCTGGGGTCCATGCCGGCCTCGACCAGCCCTTTGTACCCCTGGTATTCGGCGTCTCCGTAGCTCATGGATGCCATGCTGTGGAGGTAGATAAGCAGGTCTTCGATAGACAGGCTTTTGTTAGCGACCGAGATGTCGAGTCGCACTTCGGCTCCCGTGTCGATTCTCGATAAGGTAATCATGTCGGGACTCTTTGACGTGGTGCGAATCGACACCCCCGCCCCTTCGATGAATGCCTGGGGGTTGTTCGGGTCGAACTCGATGGTCGAGAGTGACCGCTTCGTGGCCTGCAACATTGGCCGCCCTTTCTCGTCTCGGTACTGCTTTGTGCAGAGTCTATCTGCCAGTTGCGGTGCCGAGAAAGGAATTGTCCCCCCTCCTGTTACCCCCGAGTGGAGCGCTGGTGCTATGCGCTGTAATGTCGTTGTCAGAGCGAGTTGCTCACCCACCACCAACTTCTAAGGAGCAGAAGATGCTGAAGAACCTGACCGATATGGCACTGTCCCTGACCATCGAGGACATCAAGGCAGTGGAAATCCCGGGCGAGGTTATCGCCAACCTCGTTGAGAACGCTGACGAGAATAATGCCCTGGTACGCGGCTTCATCGCGAACGTCAACCCGGACGGCGACCCAGAGAACGCAGAGGACCGCGCTGTCGCTGCCCGTCGTGTCGTGGCGGCAATTACAACCGACTACGCAGAGTCCTACTCTGCGCTGATTCTCGACGCTTGCGAGATGCGCGAACACGTCGAGAATACGGAAGAGGATGACGTTTTCGATGGTGCCGATGACTTTGAACTCGAGTGTGTCATCGTCGACAAGCTAGAAGACTACATGCTCACCGAGTGGGGCTACGAGGACCGCGATAAGTATGTCAGTGACGCTCGCCGCGCGGTTGTGGACCACTTCATGGATAAGCGGCAGTAGGAAAAAGTGCGCGAGGAAATGGACCGTAACGAGAGGGAACGGCCACTAAAACTGCTTGCCGCGCTGTGCGTGGTGTGTGCGATGGTAGCCATTCCCCTCGTCTTGTTCACCGAGGCTTCTCCCGCTGTGGTTACTCCATCCGTGGTGTGCGGCCTGCTTGCCCAGTTAGAGTTGCAGAGGATTAGAGAGGAGGGGTCGGACTAGGACATAGCTTTTCCGCGGAGGACTCCCGAAACGGCCTCCGCGACGTATTTCGCCATGAGAGGCGGAACGGCGTTTCCGATAAGTTGCTCGTTTGTGGTCATAGAACGAGGAAACTCATAGTCATCGGGAAACGTCTGAATAAGGGCACGCTCCTTTGTGGTGAGGGGGCGTGCCTTGTCCTTTGGCGCAGCGTCTGCGGGGTGTCCTGGATACCCCGCAGAGATTGGCCTGTTGATGCCGCGAATGGTCATAGACGGCTCGTCAACGCTGAAGATTGAACGCCTCTTGTAGCTGGTGGCTACGCGGAAGTAGTAGTCCGTATCGAGTGCCGCCTCGGTTTTCGATTCGATGTACTGTCGCACCGTTACCTCGTTACGGGTTTGTCCGTCACGGAGCTTCGCGACGATTTCCTCAGTGTCCGCTGCCGAGTGCGTACCGACCGTAAACAGCCGCTTTCTTTTCTGTGGCACGCCCACCCTTGATGCGTCTACGACAACTGCCCCGGTGGCGTATCCGGCTTCGTGGAGAGTCTGCATTGCCTGGGCGTAAGCGTTCGAGATTTTGGAGCGCTCGACGTTTTCCATGACGAAAAATTCCGGACCGAGTGCCGCTACGATGTCGGCGAACGACGTGGTGAGGTTTGCCCTGTCGCCTTCCTTCTTTTTCCCGGCATGAGAGAAGTCCTGGCATGGCGGGCCTCCGATAATCCCGTCGAATTCGCCACCTGCGTGGCCTACAACCGCCTCGATAGCCGCCTGGGTATCCGAGAGGTCGAGTTGGTGCGCTCGGCCCGACACAAGCCCTCTGGCGGCGTTGTGGTTGTATGTCTCCACCGCAGCGTCCCACGAGTCGTAGGCCGAGACGGTTTCCACCCCTGCCATGTCGAACCCGATGGACATTCCTCCGCAGCCCGAAAACAGGTCAACGACGTTCAGTGGCATGGGAAACTCCTTGATCTTTCTGCTTTTCGCAATGGAATTGTAGCGCACGGCGGATTCTGCACTCGCGGACTTTTTGAATGGGGCGACAGAACCGCTGTGCTAGACTTGAGGCCTGGAATATCCATCCCTTGACTGAAAGGCTACAAGACATGAAGCGTATCACCACCGCCGTTGTCTCTGCTGCTGCCGTCGTTTCCATTGCCGCCGCTCCGGCTATCGCTCAGGAGTCCGCGGCGAACACCGAAACGGCCGGCACTGCCGTGACCGCGGCCGCGAACACCCCGGAAAAGAACGAGGCTTCCGAGACTGCTGCCCCCGCCGAGAGCAAGCCCGAGCAGAAGGCACCTGCTTCCGAGTCTGCTCCCGCGACGAAGCCCGAGGCAGACAAGGATGGTGCCACCGAAAAGCCGTCTGCGGTGCCCACGCAGGCTCCGGCCGCTACGGCGGGTAAGGGCGATAAGGCGGAGGAGAAGGCTCCTGCTTCCGAGGCAGAGTCCGCATCGGGGAAGAACGAGGCGCGCACCGTTGCGAGTGTCGTGGCGAACGAGAACGGCTCTTACACCCTGGAGACGGATCGGGGCAAGCTCATTGTCCCGTCTGCTGAGCAGATCAAGGATCTGAAGAACCTCAAGTTTGATAACGAAGGTCTCGAAGTCGAGGACACGAAGTGGGATGCCGAGCGCAAGGTGACCACCGTGTTGTTCAACGACGGCACTTCCATGGATCTGCCGAGTCAGTTCCCGGAGTCTACTCCGTGGCAGCACTTCGGTGAGGTTGTCGAGGCGTACCGCTCCGCTGAGCTGGCGGTTGACACCGGCGCCGAAGAGAAGGTCGAGGACGAAGCTGTCGAAGTTGCTGCCCCGCATGACAGTAAGGCGGCAAAGGAGAATGCCGAGAAGGGCCAGGGTGTTAACAACCCGACCGCAGAGAATACCGAGGCGGAAAGCGGCGTGACCGTCGTCCGCAGCGCTCTCGCGACTACTGGTGCGAAGCTGTGGCTGATTGGCGTTCTTGCTGCGGTGGTCATTGCGGCCATTGTCGGTGCTGTGATTGCCCGCAAGAAGCGCGAGGAGAAGGACGAGGTTGAGGTTGTCGAAAATGACATCCCTGTCCAGGACAACGATGACCTGGGTGGTTCCCACCGCGTCTAGTTTCCGCAGAAAACGCCCCCCGCTCCGATTGCCGGAACGGGGGCCGTTTCGTCTCTCGCGACGGCTACGCTAGGCCGACCGTTGCGTTGTATGCCTCGCGGACAAGTCGGGCAACGTCGTGTGGGGAAAGGCATGTTCCAGAGGCGAGCGGGCGCGATCCTCGGGTGGTGTCTTCCGCCCTCCAGACGTATGAATTGCCGCCTCCGAAACCGTCGTGGTTGACGGGAATCTCGACGGTCAGGCACAACTGGGACTCCGGATCGTTCGGATCTACGACAACGGCCAGCGAAATGATGGTCGTGCCGGATTCCGCTGCGATGACAATGCTGTCCTGGACTGCCTTCAAAGCCCTGGCAAAGTCTTTGTCGCCCCCTGTCCTTACCGCCCAGTACGGGAGCAGGACGTAGGCAGCGACGCTATCTCCGTATGGAGCACGAAGACACAAGGCTTCGCTCTCCCGGTCGAGGTAGATTTGCTCTCCTGCCTCCTCGTGTAGGTAGCGCAGGTGTTCGGAGATGTCCTCCTTAAGCCTTTCCTGCGCCGCTGCCGCATGAGGCTCGGAGAGATCCTCGCTGATACCGCTTGTCAGTGCTCTCCATGTGTCGGTGGTGCTAAACAACTTTCTCTCCTAGCGCTCGTCCTGGAACTCGATGTGGCTGAGGACGAAGTTGGCGAACTCACTTGCCGTTCTGCACCGCCTCGCGGCGACAACGTCCTTGGCGACTTGCGTATTCCACTCACGGACAAGCAGCGCCGGACTTGTGGCGCAGGCACCCTTCGACGTGAGCGGGTATTCGAGGGTGTACAGCAGGTTCTCTCGATCCTCCGCGATAATGCCGATGCGGACGGTATTACCCTCGACCGTGTGGCCGACCTCCTTGAATACCGAGGCGAGTTCCGCTTCGGTGGCGTTCCGGGATACCTTGACGTAGTCCGAGACGCTGTCTCCGGGGCGGGCCGGGGCCGCTACGACTCCCGTTCCGATGAACACTTCGTTGTCCGAAGCGCAGTCTACGAGGCAATCGAAGTGGTTGAGTACGGAGGTGTCGCTGCTGTTCTTGGAGTACAACTTGTTGAAGTCGCTCCATTTCAGGGGGTTTCTGTTCACGGTCGTTCCTTTTCTGGTCTTATCCTTCTACTGCGAATATACACGAGTTGTTTCTCTGTGAGAATTCAGGGGTGAGGATGGGGGTGCCTTGGAGACCAAGGGGGCGACCTCGTTCTTTGCTCTTTCCCAGTACTATTTTCGTCCAGGAAAAGTACGGGAAGGATTTTTCGATGGAGCCGAGAGATGTACTCGGGACGGTGCTTTTGGTCGTTCAGGCCTCGATCATCGTCCCGCTTATCGTTGAGTTGGGGAGAACAAGAAGTGCAAAGGGTGTCTCCCTCGTCAGCGAGGTTGCATGGGTTGTTGCCGGCGTCGGCTGGTCTATCTACGGTGCAATGACCGGCAGCACAACGCTGGTTATATCGGGTGCCCTGGCTACGTTGGGATCTGTCGCTGTGTGCTGGCTAGTTCGCGGGGACGTGGAGCGGCGCGAGGCATCTAGGGTTTTGCTTTTTGGTGCCATGTTCGCGCTCGCGATGGTTCCCGCTGCGGTATTCGCTGGGGCACCCGGTCTATCGGTCTTTTTGTCCGTGTTTGGCCTGGTGCAGTTTCTTCCCCAGATGCTTACCTCGATTCGGAGTATCGGCTCGAGAGACGGCTATGGTGTGCCCCTTATCGGCACCGGTCTTCGTGCCGCGTATACGCTCACATGGGCTGTGTACGCGGCTGCCTGGGGGCTGTGGGGTATCGCCTTTGATGACATCGATTGGCCGCTTGCGGTATGGGGTGCCACTGGTTTTGTGGCATTTTCTCTCCAGTTTGTTGCCGGACTTAGGGCGGCCCCCGAGAAGACTGCCTAGATGCTCTCGAATCCCCCTTCCAGGCGAAGGTGGGCATCGAAGTTTCCTCCGCCGAGGATAATCAGATCGGCAATCTCTTTCGCATTTCCGTGCTGGACAACGGTGCAGTAGGAAGCGGAGCCGGGAAGAATTGCCGTTGCGGGGGTGGAGGCGATTTTGCCGTCTTCCGTCACGTCGAACGACACGGTAAACGGATCGGTGTTCCAATCGAGGTCTCGAACCGCGGCAATACTGACCCTCTCCGCCTTCCCGCCAGCCACAGAGGCGTACTCGGAAAGTACGTGTTCAACCGCTTCAGTGAGGTCAGAAACGATGTTCTGGTACGGGATTCGCTCGCCGGTGTCACTGTAGCGCTCGGAGTAGGTGACATACCCGATAACCGTATCGCCGTCCGGTGCGGGTGCCGCCCCGAAGCCGAATTCGGTCTTCGTGTCGCGCCCCTCTTCCTTCGCGTCTGCGAAGACTAGGTTGACGTGCTCCTCGATGTTCATGCGCCTGTTTTCCCAGCCTTCGTCGGCTAAGTGTGCGCCCGGGGAGTCATTGTCGTTCCCGATCTTCTTGAAGTTCTCCTCGATTACCTGCTTCCAGGTCTTGGTCTCGGCAGTCATTGTGGATCTCCTTTTCCTGTGGTGGTTGGTTGCTCTAACCGAGAATGTACCAGGGGGTGCCGTCCGAGGCTAACGTCACCCCCGTTCGGGGCAGGTTCTTGAGCCTAATAGAACTGGTCGGCTTCGATGGTCTCCATCTCCGATGTGCCAAACCTGGCAACTTGCCATTTGATGCGCACCATGGCGCACGCAACTTTGTAGACGTCCTTTAGCGTCTCGTCGTCGAAGATCTTGGCATGTGCCACGCTTTTGGTAGGGACTACGTTTGGCCCGCGGTAGAACACCTCGCTGCCGTTCTCGTCGGGTGCCCAAAGTACGTACAGATACTTAGGCATTCGGCTTTGCATGCTGCTCTCTCTTCCTCTCTGTGGTATTTGGGAGAAATAGTAGCAACTTCCCCGGCCGAGCGTTTAGTCGGGTCTCGTGTTGCTTGCTCTCCGTGGACAAACAGCAAGACGCCCCAGGGAGTTCCCCAGGGCGTCTTTGCTAGTGCCTCTGCGGCCGTCCGCTAGTCAACGCGGCGTCGCATTGCGACACCTGCCACAGAAAGCGTGGCAAGGAGTCCAATAAGGGCGAACAGGGCACCGACGTTAGCGCCGGTGGTAGCAAGCGCCCCGCGGGACGTACCCTGGCCGCCGAGGTTGATGACGGCACCGCCCTTGACGTAGCCCCAGTCGTTCCCGGTGTCTTCATGTCCGGCAACGACGGTGGAAGCACGGTCCTTGAAGAAGAGCTTTCCTCCGTCCGGCCCAAGAACCTCGATTTCGTAGTCGCCTGGCTCGAGGTTGTCAAAGCGGTAGAAGCCGCTTTCGTCGGTGGTCGTTCGCGCGACTTCCTTGCCGCCTCGCGAGACAACCACGGACAGGTCTTCAATACGCTTGTCACCGTCGTTGACGCTACTGGAGCGGTCTTCGTCCCAGACGACCGTTCCGGACAGCGACCCGAGATCCGGTTCGGACTGCGGGGCGGGAACAAGCTTCGGGACAACGCCCAGTTTCGGCTCTTCCGCCTCGGACGAGATGCCCTTGGTCTCGACAACTACAGTGGTTGCCTTCTCTCCCGGAGCCTGTTCGGTGACGGTGCTTTCATGCTTCTCCGTTACCGTGACGGCAGGCGCTGCGGGTGCCGTCTCGGTAGTGGTGACTTCCTTGGTCTTGCCCGGTGCAGTCTCGGTGACAGCAGGTGCCTTCTCGGTCTTCGTCTCGGTGACGATCTCCTTCGGCTTGTCGACAGTCTTCGTGACCGTCTTCGGGGTCTCCGTGACCGTCTTTGCCGGGAGAGTCACGGTCTCCGTTCCGTTGTTCACAACGGTGGTCGGGACGTTCTTGGTGACGGTTTCCTTCGGCAGGGTCGTGGTCGTGGTAACCCTTTCGGTGGTCTTTTCCGGGGTTGCCGTAACGGTCTCCGTGACGGTGTTGTTGACGGTGGTCGGGACGTCTTGAGTCTCCGTCGCCTTTTCAACAACTGTGGTCGGAATACCCTTCGTTTCGGTTACCGTCGTTGGAACACTCTTCGTCTCCGTGACAACCTGCGGGGTCTCCGTGACGGTGTTGTTGACGGTGGTCGGGACGTTCTTGGTGCTCACAACCGTTGTCGGAACACTCTTCGTCTCCGTGACAACCTGCGGGGTCTCCGTGACGGTGTTGTTGACGGTGGTCTCCACCTGTTTTGTCACGGTGGACGGTTCGAGGGTTTTCGTCACGGTATCGCCAGTGACAGTTGTCGTGGCGGTTGCCGTTTCGGTCTTAACAACGGTTTCCGGTGTTTTCGTCACGGTTGTCGGTTCGGGGGTGACCGTCTCGGTTTTCGTTTCGGTGGTCACGACAGGCTCCGGCGTAACGGTCTCGGTTACGGTGGTGGGAACCGGGACGTTTTCCGTGACGGTTTCCGGTGGGGTGGGGATTGCACAGTTTTGGAAGTTGGCAATTGCAGAACGCATCTTCTCATAGGGGTTGTCTTCCTTCGGTGCAAGCTCCTCGATCTTTCCTGGGTTCACCAGCGGCGCGGTGTTACCGAACGTCTCTGCCACTTCGATGGTTTCTGTCTGCTCGTTGTAGACGAGTCTCGCGCCGACGCGCTCGGAGCCGCAGTTGTTGAACCCGCTCGGGTTCCCAACCTCGGTGATGAACATTTCCGTGTCATGGATTTCGTAGCCACTGATTGACCCATTGTAGTCAATCCTTTCTGGCCCGTTGGTGTATTGGAACCCCTTACCGTTGATCTTTTTGACAGCGATTTCTCCTGGTGCAGAAGCAATATCTGGCGCAATCGAGCTAGTGAACGACTTCTCGTCGTACACATAGTCTCGTCCATTGACGGTAGTTGTCAGAGTTTCGGTGCGGTTCCAGTCTTCGACATTGAGGGGTTCTTCCCCGAAATTCTCGATGATAAATGCTTCTTCATCTTCGAACGTCTCGAGCGACAACCCCTGTTCGTTATCAACAATGTAGTAGACCGTCTTTTCGAGACGTCCGCCCACAGGCTCGCCCTCTTCGTGACGCTCTAGAATGTGGTTGATTTCCACCTTCCACTTCGAGCCACCAATGTAGCGCCCGTCATCGCCAGTTTTTTCGAAGTACGCGCCTTCGTTTGTCACAAGGGCGTTCGCCGTCGGCATTCCGGCCACCGCAACAGACCCGGCGACGCCGGCTGCGACGAAAATGGCCGCGGCTCTCTTTGACAGTCCTCGTCCAGTGTTAGCATTTCGGGAACGCTTTTCGGACATGTTCCACTCCTCTTGGTCGTGATTGGAAAACTCTGGTCGCGGGTGTGGTCTAGGTGAGAGGAAGAAATCCTGGAGTCTGATCATGCCCACGACCGACACGATGACCATACCAGATGTGTTGATCCCTTAGTGTTCGAGAGAAAGGTGCGATATGAGAGGTTTGGCACTTTCTTGGCTGGATGTGCCCTGACAGGCAAGATTCGACTTGACTACTTGCCCACGAAACGACCCCCGCTCCGGTATTCGAAGCGGGGGTCGTGGTGGAACTTCCTAGTAGTGGGTGTCTCCCCAGAACACCCAACCAGGCTCACCACGTTTGACCTTCGGTGTGTAGTCGGTGCCTTCCTTCAACGGCTGACCCACTCGCAGGATGACACGATGCACCGGCTTTGCGAGACGTTCCTCCTTAATCTCGGTCTCGGTTCGAGAGAGACCTTCTCCGCTGTCCTTGCGGGACATGGAGATGACTTCGTACTCACTGTGAGTCTCCCAGTCGAATTCGTTTTCGGTGACCGTCTCGGTTTTGGTGAAATCCGGAAAGTGCTTCTTTGCTTCCGTGAGGGTGTCGAACCCCTCGCTCCAGCGGGGCATGTTTCCGGTGCCGACTCGGACCACAAAGTACTTGGTGACCTTCTTGCCCTCGCCGGCAACGACCTTGCGGGTGCGGGTGCGCTTGACGGTTATCGTGTCGTAGAACGAGCCGCTTTGCATGCCGAAGTGGGGCTGTGCGACCTCGCCCGCCTGGATCTTCTTGGAGCGCTTGGCCTTGTCCACGGCCGCCTTATACACATCGAGCGCGGACATGCCGTCCTTGGCAGGAACGTCAACCTTGATGCAGCGGGACGGTTCCGCTCCCCATCCAACACTAACTTGGTTTTCGTCTTCCTTGGCTGCGGTGTAGGACGCACCGCCGATTTCCCCGCCGAAGGTGCTCCCGCTGATGCACCAGCGGCCAGCGTAGTCCATTGCGTCGATACGCGAATCAAAGTGCTTGCAACCGCGGGCGTTGGCGCTGTAGAGGAAGTAATCATCGAATGGGCTGTATGAGTCCTCGACGTCGAGCTGTCCGCTATTCTGTGCCTTCTCGACCTCGTGGCGGTCAAATCCGTGTGCGACTCCCCAGTCTCTTGAGTGGCCCATGTTTCTGCTCCTTAGTTCTTCTCTGTGGTGGTGGACTACCCAAGAGTTAACCAGCATCTGCTTTTCGTGACAACACGGGGGTGAGACACGGGGGTGGCGCTGTCCACTCCACCGCGGCCGGCCGAACAGCCCTCTCTAATTGGGCTTCAGCTCGCTGGTAGGGACCCGCCGAGACAGGGTCATTTTCAGTGGCTCGTACAGTGGGGTGACGGACCCGTCATCGGTCGCTTCGCTCGGAACATACGACCTGAACCACGTTGTTACCCCATGCGCCGTGTACGCCCCGACACCCGCCACGGACCCCGAAGCGATTGGCGAGTCGGAACCGCGCACTCCCATGGCGATTGTTTGATCGAAGAACTTGTGCGACTGACCTGGAAGGAGTCGTTCTGGGAACCCCTGAGACGCAAGCACAAGTGAAACATTGTAGTCGATGCCGCGGCTAGCAATCTCCTCCAGGTTGGTGACAAACCGCAGCCACTTTGCGGTTTCCTCGATTTCGGAAGCGAGCTGGTCGTACTGGTCGATAACAAGCGCGACCGGGTAGAAAGTGCCGGTTTTCGCATTCGCACGCCCCGTAACGAGGTCCGCTACGTATTCCGCTGCGGACTCCGTGGCGGAAGCCCCCACTCCGTTAAATGTCCTGTTTGTTTGAAATTGGTTGTAGCTGGAAGTGGAGTACCGGCAGTGAAGAACTTCAAATCCCAAGCGCTGCATTGCTTCCATGACGGCACCTGCAACAACCGTTTTTCCCGCCCCCACTCGTCCTGTGATGCCCAGGCACGACCGCTTGTTGAACGGGGCGAGGTTAAGGGGAGAACCGTCCTGGGTAATGCCGATTGGAAGATCGCTTCCGTACGAGTGGAGCGCTGCCTCCTTGATAGTTGCCGGAGAGGCTGATTTTAGGGCGCTGGAGACGCTATTCCTGGTATTGGCATGGGTAACCATGTGTCGCCGTCCTTTCTCTTAGAAAATGGCTGGCGCCGCTTCTTTGCGGCGTTGCCCTCCAGGGTAGCGCCTAGTCGGAAAATACGTCCCTGCCGAGACTGGGAGATAGTCTCCCTCGTACGATTCACGAAGACAGGAGGTCAAACATGGCTCGTAAGGAAACGGCGCACCGGCCAAGTCAGGCGAACCAGGAGTTCGTCAGGGCAGCGGACGGCAGGCGCGTGAGGAATACCGCTTACACCGGCTCAAATTCCGGTAGCCGCTCGAAGGCAGGGGGTGCTATCGCACCGCCGAAGCTCGGTGGAGAAGACGGCAAGAAAGGCGGAGAAGGCGGCCCTATTGCAGCCGCCTTCGGGAAGCTCAAGACGTACACCGAGGGCGGTGGCGTAAAGACCGGGAAGCCTGTGGGCGGAACCGTTGATCTTGGTGAAATGGGTTCGGTCAAGGCCGACTCGATCATGCTGTTCGAAGACGGCGTTTCGATGGACGTTGCGAAACACGCTATCGCGAACGACGTGTTCAAGCCTGTCGGGGCGGACATGCCCGGAGAGGGAACGAGGCGCCACGAGTGCGTTCTCGAAACGGCCGGCGGAACGTTTTTCGTTACGGCGCAGGCCGAAGGCCCGGAACGGGTGAACGGAAACCTCCCGAGGGATGAAGATGGAAGGCTGATTCCAGGCTCCACCAGATACGAGGTTACTGACCTTTATGGGCAGTCCCGTGGAGGGTACTACCAGGGTCAAAACGACGGCAAGACAGAGCCGGAGATCGGCCAGAGGGTCGTGGACATCTTGGACAAGTTCGACGCATTCTAGACCGTCTCGCGCTCCGAAACGCGCCCCGTAGCGAATCCCGCCACGGGGCGCGTATCGCCTGTTCGGAACGGGTCTGACCCGGATCTAAGGTCAAAGGCTTGCTAGATCCCCTCGTAGTATCGGTTGGGAGCCTCGCAGAGAGCCTGCGCAATAGACTTGAACCCATTCGCCTCGACTCTCGCTAGTTCTTCGCGGTTCCTTCGTTCTGCCTCCCACGCCCTGTAGACGCATACGTCCTCAATGAGGTCTCCGTGGCCGTCAGTGACAAGCTCGACGGTGTAAAACTCATTCCCGGGTCGCCGCCCAAAGGTGCATTCCCTGATAGTCGCGATCTGGAATACGTTTCGGTTTCCCCTAACGGAGATCGGGACGAGTTCAGCAAGCTTTTTCACCACCTTCTCGGTGCGCCTGAGGATGTAGCCTGCGTCCGCAGCCTCTCCGTTCTTGTCGATGTCCGAGTAGGTGATGTACCCGATAACAGTGTCACCGGCAGGTGCCACTGTGGCCGAGAAGTACGAGTCGCCCCTCCAGCAGGTATTGTCGTTGAACAGGCGGATCTCGCGGGCGTGCTCTTCGATTTCTTCGTAGGCTTCGGCGCGGTCGATTTCGCATTCTTTAATTCCCTGACCGTGGAGGTAGTAGACCGAGGTAACGTTTCCCCAGGTGACGAATGGTCGGAACATGATTTCTTCCTCTCTGTGGTGGTTTCACGACCGATAATAGTCGATTCTTTAGGCGGGTCTACTCGGTGCCCCCGCCCGGGGGTGGCGGACTGACGAAGATTCTGTTGTTGCTACCTCGAAAAAGAAGAAGTCCCGGGGTTGTAACCTCGGGAAAAGTCATTCTCAGTGCCTATTTCGCGGCAATGAGATCCGGACTCTGCGGAGTCGATTCCTCCGGGTCTTTTTCGGAGACGACCTCCACGCCTTTGTACGAGTGGTACGCGACGAGCATGAGGATGCCGGAGATGACACTTGTCGGAGACGAGATGAATAGCCAGAAGTCATGCAGGGCGATGCCGTAGGCCATCCAGAGGGTATTGACTGCGATAACAAGCCATGAAGTCGCTGGCGGGTACGACATGGCCTCTCTGGTGCCGAACGCTTTGACCACTTTTGCTGCCGCGGGAATCCACATGACGATAGACGAGGCGGTGCCCAGGAACCCGAGGACGTTCTGCGACACGGCAAACGACACGGCTACCGTTGCGAGCATCGCTGCGATAAACAGCATGACCGTCTTGGTGTTCACCCGCTTTTGGCTCCACAGGAGATAGAGCAAAAGCGACTTGACGATAATGTTCGATGTGGCCACGATTGCCGTAAACACGCCGGCGTAGACGAAGCCGTAGATAACCCAGTTCACCGACGAGATGGAGATAAGAAACAGCGACGCAATTGACACCCCGCGGTAGATCTCGTCATCGCCTTTGTTCTTGATGAGGTAGGCAATATGCGAGGGGTGGGTAAACAGCGAGAGGAAGGCTGCAACGCCCCCGACAACAGCAGCAAGCATGGGTTTGTGTCCGTTTCTTAGTTTTGCTCGTCCTGGCTACGCCCACAGCGAAATGACCCCCGCACCGGAACTCGGTACGAGGGTCGAGACGGTAGCCGTTTCGGAGTTATTCTACGGCCGGAAAGCGGAAAATAGACCAGTGCTACACGGCCACGGGCGCCTTGATTGTCGGGTGGGGGTCGTAGCCGACGACTTCAATGTCATCTGCGGTGTAGTCGAACATGCCGCCGCGCTTGTGCATTTTCAGTTGCGGGTACGGACGGGGCTCGCGGGAGAGTTGCTCTTTGACCTGCTCGATGTGATTGCTGTAGATGTGGCAGTCGCCGCCCGTCCATACGAGGTCCCCCACTTCAAGTCCTGCTTGCTGGGCGAACATGTGGCACAAAAGCGCGTAGGACGCGATATTAAATGGCACGCCGAGGAAGAGGTCTGCCGAGCGCTGGTAGACCTGGAGCGAGAGCCTGCCGTCGGCGACATAGAGCTGGAACATGGCATGGCAGGGCTCAAGCGCCATCTTGTCGAGATCTCCGACGTTCCAGGCGGAGACAATGTTGCGCCTGGATTCCGGGTCATTCTTCAGCAGGTCGAGCGAATGGGAGATCTGGTCGATCTCGCCGCCGTGGTAGCCCCTCCAGTGGCGCCACTGTGCGGAATAGATCGGGCCGAGGTCGCCGCTTTCGTCGGCCCAGTCATCCCAGATATGCACGCCCTTTTCTGCCAGGTGATGCGCGTTCGTGTCGCCGTCAAGGAACCACAGAAGCTCTTCGACAACGCCTTTGAAAAACACCTTCTTGGTGGTCAGAAGCGGGAATGAGTCGGACAGGTCGTAGCGCAGTTGCCGGCCGAACACGCTTCGCGTTCCGGTTCCGGTTCGGTCACCCTTTTCGGTGCCCGTTTCGAGTACATCGCGCAGCAGGTCTTCGTATGGGGTGTGAATTGTTTCGGTCATGCGGACAAGGCTATCTGAAGGCAGGGTTGGGCGCTAAGAAATTTCCTCGGAAGAAGAACCCCCGAGTGATATGGCCCCGTCCAGGGTGAGGCGGTTAGCGGCCAAGGACTCCACGCCGACGAATGCGCCGGCACCTTCCGGGCGCTCCCCTTTAGCGTGTCCAGGAGGGAGTGTGCCATATGAAGGGACGAGTGGGTCAGAGGTTGAAATCCTTCCCACGCCTCAAAGGCGGGGGCACCCTTGGCACATTTGGGTGGATTTGCGTCATCTGCGTAACGTAGTACCCTGTAGGCATATTCCTCCGTAGTTCAGTTGGCAGAACACTCGGCTGTTAACCGGGAAGTCGCTGGTTCGAACCCAGCCGGGGGAGCAGAAAAGGGAGGGTGAGGGATGGACGAGACAGGGAATCGCACATCCAGAGGCGAGTGGCGAAGCGAAAGAGAGCGCGAGGCTATTGACCGCGTGTCGGACGCTCTAGACGAAGCGATTTCGTCCCGTCCGAAGAATGCGTGGGAAGCATTTTGGGACGGGTTCAAGAGGGCCTAGCTTCTGCTTTTCGTCCCGGCTGTTTCCGGGTGTAAAAATTGAGGCAGACCGGCCCAGAGAGGGGAGCCGGCCTGCACAAGCGAAAGAGTATCAGTAGGCAAGATAAAACGACCCCCGTATCGCAATTCGATTCGAGAGTCGTTTCGGGGTGCCCTCGCCCCGTCTAGACCTTAGCGGTCTTCGTAGGGGCGCTCGTCAGGCTTGATCGGGGAGAATCCGGCATTGACGATCTCCTTGCGGAGGCGGACAACCTCGGCAAACGCTTCGGCTTCCGCCTCGGGGCTCGCAGCGGAGTCGAGACGGTGGCGCGCGAGCGAGTAGTCGAACCGGGCATCCTCGATCTCCCGTGGGGTCTCAAGCACGGTCACGAGACGAACTGCGTCTGTCTTGTGAACGGTGATCGCAGGCTCCATCGACTCCAGGCGCGGAGCATCATCGGTGTCACCGCGACCCTCGGCAACCTCGATAGCCCTTGCGCGAGCCTTCTCGAATTCGTCAGCACGGAAGTAAGCGTCCGCAGCAACGTTTTCGTTGTCGTACCAGGTCTCAAGCAGGCTAGTTCCTCCGTGGTTGTGCCCCATTCCGAAGGTTTGCACAACGTAGCGGGGCTCGCCGGTTTTGCGGTAGACCTTCTCGCCTACGACGATCTGCTTCGAGATTGCCTCGTGAGCCATGGAAGCGAAGTCATCTTCGCTCGTCGCCCCGATTCGGCCAAGATCGCGCTGCGTGGAGAAGTCGCTGGAGTGGACGGTCAGATCGTTGTGGCCGCCGTTTTCGCGACGCTTATTCTCCTTGGCGGGGACGTACAACTTGCCGTTGTACTCGATAACCTCGATGTCGCCTTCGTGGATGTCGTTGACGGTGAATGCGAGGGCGACATCAGATTCGGAAAGAACCGGGATCTCAACAACGGTCGAAGTCTCGAACGATGCGTAGCGCGGCTTGCGGCAGCGCGGCGGAATGTAGTCGCTGATGCTGTAGTAGCCGGTGGCGGTGATCTCGATGGTCTTGGCGGAAGAGGTGGTGTTCGACATGTTGTCGCTCCTTTTCTGTTGTCCTGTGGTGGTGAACTACCTAGAAATATACTCTGTCACTTCTCGGGTCCGCAAGACGAAAAGAAAAAGCACCCCACTTCGGGGGTGCTTGCGAGTTTTGTCGATAAAACTCCTGGTTATTGACCGTTTTCGGTGTTCTCCTTCTCGCTTGCCGCCTCGCCGATTCTCTGCGCCATGGCACCGTCGATAGCCCCGGTAAGGTCGTACTCGACGTATTCGTGGCCGTCATCGTCTATGCCGTCAGAGAACACAGCGAGGTCCCGGAGGTTGATTTTGACACCCGTCATCTCGCAAAGGGCATTCTCCGTCTCCGTGATGTGATCGTCGCTTACGGTCCCGCCCTTCTCTGTTGCGACGATGCGGATAATCGCCTTTTCGAAGGCGTCATCGTTCTTCTCGTGCCAGTATGCCATTGCCTGGTACATGACTACCTGGGCAGCGGAAACGGGGCCGATGCCGTGGTCATCTAAAATGCTCACGACGGCCTGGACACCAGCCCTGGAGATGTCGTGCAACTTCTCGTTGATGATAGACCCCGTAGCGGCCGCCTCGTCCCGAGCAAGCGCCTCGGCAAATTCGTCCTGGGGGAACCTGCCTGGCTCCAACATGTGAAGGTCAGGGATCATATTCAGCAGCACCGAGCCGGCGTGCCCGATGGCGGGACCAAGTGCTCCTGCAACGCTTTCCGAAGTCGCAGTGGAGAAGATGGTCAAGGCGGTTTCCGGACCGAAGATCCCCTGATCCATCGCCTCAAACCCGTAGTCGGGGATAACGATGTAGTGCGGAATTTCGCTTACGGTAGAACCGTTTTCGTCAATCGAGACGGCGGTAACGAGGTGATGCGGTTCAGTTCCGGCAACCTCCTTGCGCTCGATTCCCATGACCATGACGGTGTTGTTTCCGGCGACTGTGTATACGCCGCCAACTTTGATCGTGGACAAGTTTTCTGCTCCTATTCTTTTCGTTCTGCGTGCAAGTCTACATTAGAAAGAAAGCGCCCCTTTACCAGGGCATCTGTCTTGTGTTCTAGTCAGCGAACTTCTCCGCAATCTCCCAGGAGTCGGTCAAGATCATGTCTTCTGCTGACTTGGTCTCTTTGTTGAGGTTGATCTCTTCGGTCATGTACTCGAGCGCCTGCGCGAAGCGCTTGACGCGCGTTGCGATTTTCGTCTCGTCAATCTCGCCCTCGATTCGGTTACCGACCGCTGCGACAATCGCTGTGTGGATCGGAACGGAAAGCGAGTCTTTGTCGAGCAGTGCTGCGAGTTCGTAGGCAGACAGAAAGTGGACGGCGTAGGCTACCGCCTCGTCAGGCGTGACGGTGCCCGCTTCGATCTCCGCTGCGAGGTACGCCGGGATGGACACACCGACGGGGTAGTAGTACTCCGCCTCGTTGCCCGTGGCTTGGACGATTACCATGGAATGAACGTTGGGGTTGAGGGTGTTCTTACCCTGCATGTCGATGACGTCGATGATCTCAAGCGAGGACTTTGCGATCTCGATGGTCTGTCCTGCGGTGAGGCTCTTCATGGTGTTTCCTTTCTGTGGTGGTGAACTACCTATGAAGATACCCACCGGAAGTACCCTCTACAACCCGTCACCCCCTCGCGGGGGTGATTATCCATTGGCGATCCTGCGTGCTAACCTGACAAGCACAATGACCGGTTCCGCTAGGCTGCCAACGAGCAGTCAGTCCAGGGCCGGTTTTCAATTTTCTGGGCGAGGGTAAGTCGGTAGATGTAATCGACCAGCCTTTCTGCCCCACTTTCGACCGTGTCGTGTGCTCCTGGAATGTAAAAATCAAGTCCGTCTACGAGAGCGGCCTCGATGACATACCCGAACAGCCTTGCCAGGTCGCCGTGGTCGTTGCCGTCCCTGTCTTTCATCTCCTGCGAGGTGAGCGCCAAAAGAGCCCCCATCACCGGACTACTGTGTTCCAGCGCCTTTGCGCTATCCTGCGGAAGTAGGCAGAAGACGGCATATTCGATAGCGGCATCAGGCTTTATCCTTCCGTCCTCGATGGCGACCCCGAGCGATGACGGGAAAAATACACCCATTGGGTTGGTAGTCCCTGCCTGGGTCTCCATCGTGATCAGGAGAATCTTGTCGCCGTCGTCTCCGTGGTCGATCACGTCGATGATATTTACGGTCGATTTTGTGACCGGCGAATCAATAGTGTCGCCGGGTTTGATGGTGAACGTTCCCATGATTAGTCCTCTCCTAGTTCTTCGACAACATCGTTTGCGTCCGCCATGTTGCCGTCTTCTGCATAACCGGCGAGTTCTCGCTCCATGTCTTCCATGTCGCTGATTTCCGCTCCGGTCATCTCGCGGCGGGTTCCGTCTCGGGGGTCGATGAGGATGTACGTTTCGTTGTCATCGAGCTCTGCGTAATGGTGTCTTGCCATGATCTACTCCTGGTCATCTTTTTCTTGGATTGCCTGCGGGGCGTACACGCGAATGGTCTCCTGGAGGATCTCATCGAGGTCATCGAGGCTTCCGGTGTTGTTGATCCGCACGTCCGCCAGGTGGGACAGGTCACGTTCGCTGGCGTGTGCCCGCTCGGTATCGCCCAGGCTGTTTTCTCCGCGGGACAGGTGAATGAGCAGGTGGTTTTCGAATTCTTTGATGCTCTTGACCTCGTTTTCAAAACGCACGTCGGTAATGAGCACAAGCGTCTTCCCTTCGACTCGGTATTGCACGTCCCTGAGAAGAGTTTTCACCCAGAAGTCTTCCCCAAAGAGGTCTCGGCCGACTTCGGTGCCCATTTTCTGGAGCAGTCGGCGCGCCTCGGGGTAGGTGTGCTTGGTGTAGTCCCAACCGTTGAGATCTACTTCCTTGGCGAGACGGATCTGCTCGCCGTTTTCCTTCGTGTCGATGACTGGGTCGAGGTTGTAGACAGCCTGCTTCAGCGGCGCTGCGAACGCCGTTTCGATGATCGCTTCGTAGTTTCTCGCAAGGGTATCCGCGACGAGTTTCGCTGCGGTGTTCTTTCCGGACTCCGCGGCGCCCATGAACCCGATAACGGTCAAGTTGGGGTGCTGCGACATTGTTTTTCCGTGCCTTTCTTGTCGTGTGCTTGCTGGCGCTGGACATCTTATCAGTTCCGGGGAACTGGCCCTGAGGAATTTCCCGATGACACCCGCGTCTGGCCCGATGCCTGGCGGATAGTCTCACTGCTATGGCACGACAAGCGACACGAAAGAAAACCGCAAAGAGAACAGGGCGCAAGAAGCGAGAATTAGTTCCCTGCCCGCTTCCGCAATGCAACACGAAGACCAAACAGCACGAGCCCGGTTCGCGCGCTTTGAAGATTCACACGCGCGCCGCAAAGGGCGAGATCGACCTCGATACGGCTCTCGAGGCGACAACGTTCGTTCCGAAGGACAAAACGGAGTACATCGACACCACGAACCATGAAGGTCCGCTTCTGGGAATCCAGAAGGAGGACGGGACGATGTCGTTTCGGGAGTACGCCTCGAAGGACCGTGTCGATGCGATGAGTAACGAGCTCGAAAACGCCCGCAAGCGTCTTATGAGCGAAAACGCCGAGGCGCTCTCCTCGTTCTTCGCCACGGTGATGGCCGCAAGGCGGTATTCCGAGGCGAATACCATGCTTATCTCCCTCCAGGACCCGAATGGGCGGATCTTCAGGTCGGCGACCGACTGGAAGAAGGACGGCTACGCGCTTAAGCCAGGCGCTCGTGGCTGCTGGATCTTCGCGCCGATCATGGGCTCAAGAACGGTCACCGACGAGGACGGCAACCCCAAACTTGACGAGGACGGCAAGGAGGTTAAAGAGACTTTCCGCAAGAAGGGGTACAGGCCGGTCTTGACGTACTCGGAAAACCAACTCGACTCCTTGGTCAAAGAGCCGCCGAAGGACCCGCTGGTGGAGTACATCAACCAGCAGACCGAGAGAACCGACGTCGAGGACTCCATTCCGATGCGCCAGGATCTCACGAGGGTGGCAGAAGCGCTGGGGGTGAACGTGAAATTCGTCCACGACCCCAATAAGGATCTTCGCGGCTACACCATGCTTTCTGACTCCAAAGAACATGAGTTCGACATTGTCATTAATGACCACCCGGACATCTCTGATGCGTCGAAGACGAATACGCTGGCGCACGAAATGGGCCATGTGCTTTGCGGCCACCTCGACGGGGAGAACTCGACCGCATACCACTCCGGCAACTACGACAAAGACCGTGGAGACTTCGAAACCGAGGCCGAGATGTTCGCCTTCGGCATGTCTTCGACGTACGGCATCGACATGGGGGATAAGTCGGCGGCGTATATCGGAAACTGGTCGATGCTCGGCGGGGAGGGCAGGATCGAACGGGCAACTCAGGGTGTTCACGCAGGTATGCAAAACGCTTTTGTCACGCTCGATAACCTCAACTCCGGAATGGACATGAGCGAAGTGAGGGAAAAGTCGCAGGCGATGCGGGAGAAGATCGTTCACGCGAAGCGAAAAGACAGGTGAAAGGGACTATAAAAAGACTGCTTGTCGCCTAAATCGAGGCCCGTAACGACTTCCGCTACGGGCCTCGATTCGTGCCACGAGCCGCTAGTCCCTAAGCACCCATGTGCCGCCTTCCTCCCTCTCGAAGGTGAGCGTGGTGTTGTCGAGGAATCTCGCGTCGGTGGAGTTCTCCGACGAGCACAGGTCTATTTCCTCCCTGCTGATTGGGGTTTTGGTGAGCGAGGACTCGAACATACTGTCTTTTTTCCTGGCGACGATGAAATTGACGTCGTCGCGGGAGTCCTCACCGGAGAAGACCAAGTCCCCGATCTTCGCATTTGCCGCCTCTCCACCGTAGGGACAGACGAGGTAGATGTCGGAGTCTGGGTAGATCTCCGCGAGGTCTACTTTCGCCGGTGATTCCTGGGATTCGAGGTGCGAACCGAGCGTGTGGAAGTCACCATTCGAGTCGCCTCCGTCGCTGCACGCTGCAAGTGGTAATGCTGCTAGGGCGAACGTTGCCGCAAGTGTCATCTTCTTCATTGTGCTCTCCTCCTGTCCTGGTAATCGTCTTCTACTGCACGGGTTTTTAGCGCCGCGGAGGCAAGCGCCACGGCAAGCGACTCGGCTTGCGCTGCGGTAAGCGGGACGGAAACGCCGTTTACGATGTCGATAAGCATAACGTCGGCATTAGACTGCTCTGCGACATTGGCAACGAGGAGTCGGTCGGTTCCGTCGGTGTTCGGAACACTCCACATACCTGCCTCGTCTGGGGCTGCCGGCTCCATAGAAAGCAAGCCTTTTGCGTCGAGGTAATGTGCAATTCCGCGCGCATCTTCGGGGGTGAGGCGTGCGGGTTGTCGATCCGTGGATACCGATTCGAGGATCGCCTCGGTGGCCTTGTCGGTCACAAATTTCCCCACAGCCTCTTCCTTTCCCGGTCGATTTCCTCCCAGTCCCAGTCCAGGTCGTGAGGAAGAGAGTCGATGTCGCTGCATTCGCCGTCTTCCCAGTCGTACTTCTCGCCTGTGAGCAGAACCTGTTCAAGTCGCGACTTGGGTATCTCTCTGTAGAGACGGTGCTGCGGATTATAGAGCGATGCGAAGTGCCTCGTCGGGTGATAATCGAAGATGACCCATGTCTCAGGCACCCAATGGGTGACTAGGCATATTTCCGAGACGTGTTCGATTCGTTTCTCCGGAGCGATGTCGGCAAGCGAGGTGAAGTTAGAGATTTCGAGTGACATAGTCCACGGCCTTCACGATGTCGGGTTCTAGGTGGGTGAGTCGGTCATTGGTGTACCTGGCGCTAGCGAGTGCCGCTGATGCCTGCGCAGAGGCATCTGGGAGGCGCAGGCAAGCCCTCCTGGCGGTTTCTAGGGCAAGTGTGTCCCCGCCGAAGTTGAACGCCCAGGCGAGCGCCGTGGGTGCCTCTGCGGCCGCGGTAATAACCGCCGACTCTACAGTTGCAGACGGGTCATCCAGAAGCCTTTTGCTGACGATGAAAGACACTTCTTTTTCGGTCCCTGAGGAGTGCTTCGGGCAAATGGTTCCCGCTACGGACACCGACCCGGACTCCATTTCGGTGACCGATGCGATGGTAAGCGTGGAGGCTTCGTCAAACTCTACGGTTTGCCCCTTTGTGATCTCGATAGCCAAATTTAACTCCGGTGTTTCTATTGTACGAATAGTGTCTTGTACTGTACGATAGCACAGGTAAGAGACCGTATATCAGAGAGGAACTAACAGTGGATTTGAAGTGGGCGGAGTCGCCGTCGGGAGATGCGTCGTGGTCCGGAGAGGTCAAGTCTCGGGCTGGCGTAGTCAAAGTGTCCGCAATGGCGGGTCAGTCGGGTGCTGCTCTTGGCGGACGTTACCAGGGGCAGTGGGCGAAGTCTGCTGCGGAGAAGATTGTCGCAGACATTAACCGCGGTGCAATTCCGTCGCTCGGCGACATCGAACTTGACGTGCGCTACGCGAGTGTGTCGCTGGTGTCCGAGGGGCGGTCGTACACCGTCCGGAAGGATGGGTCTCGACTAGTGTTTGAGATAGGCGGTGAGGAGGTGCATTCCAGCGTTGCGACCCCGTTCTCGTCGCCCAGTGACGCGGCTGGTGCCCTGCGCCTGCTGATGACGCGATAGTTGCGAAACACCCCGCCTCGAGGTGCTTTGAGGCGGGGTGTTTTCCTAGGAGAAGAATTTCTGCATGTCTTCGCGGGTTCTTTTCCTCATTTTGACCTGGTTTGCAAGTTCGTTGGATCTTTGTGTCTCGCTTTTGATCCAAAACGCTTTATCCGTGGACTTCTCTGCCATCTCGCTAATCTCGTCGTCGCTGAGATTCGCTTCCTTCCAGGCGAGTTGCAGAATTTCCTCTACGTCATCTTGTGTTCCCCAGTTGGCTATCACACCCATTCGGTGTCGCATGTCCCTGTAGTTGAACTGCTTGAAATTGTCGCTTCTGATCACCCTCGTTTCGTCGGCGTCTACGAGGGGTAGCGCCTCTTCGACAAATGCACCAGGATCTTCCGGGTCGAACTGAACACTCGTCTCGGTGGCCGGCTTCGGGGCGAAAGGAGAATTGGTGTCGCCTCTTCCGAGGGCTGTCAATGTTCTATGTCTCGCTTCTTTTGTGTGCTGGACAAGGATCTTCGAACCGACCTTGTGCGACTTGCTTGTCGTGTTGCAGAACTGCCTGAGCGGGCATGGGATCGTGTTTTTTGCCATGGGGTATTGCTCCCTTTCGTGCTTGTGGTATGCGGCTCTAATCTTCTTGCCTGCCGCATGTGCGAGACTATCTCGCTTGGGGTTAGGGTACCTTGTGACTGAGAATGTGTCCGGAAAGCGGAAGGCCCGCCCCAGTTGTCGGGAGCGGGCTTGATTGCCTGGCTAAACCATGCACTCGGCGTGGTCGCCGTCCTCCCGCGGCTCCCCGCAGTCGTCGTTGAGGTCTGCGAAGTTCGCGCAGTGCCAGCAGTAGTTTCCGAACATCTTTCGCGCGAGATGAGTCTCCCCGCACGCCTTGCAGTTCATGTACTCTTCACCCTGCATTTCTGACTCCTTAGTCTCTCTTGCTTTCACCTTTGAATCTACCACCTGCCATATCCTTGATCAACCTATGTGAACGTGAGCGACCCCTGTTCGGGGGTGAACGCGAATCGACCCCCGCAACGAAAATCGCCACGAGGGTCGATACGAAGCCTCTTCTCCTATTCGCGGGACTTCAGCTCTTCGACAGCCTGGTCGATAAGGTTGTAGAGGTCTGCCTCCGTCATCTCGGACAGCGGCTTGTCCCCCGAAACGGTCACCGACTCGGAAGGCGTGTCGGGACTGGAATCGGCGCTGTCGCTGTCGGTGCGGCGGACGGTAACGTCGCCCTCCGGGGAGATGTCTGCGCGGTAGCTCACGGCCTGGCCCTGACCCACGGAGGCTGACCACCAGCCGTCATGGGACGGGAGAATTTCGTAGACGGTCATGCCGGATGCCCAACGAGTAGTCCACTCAACATCTCCTTTAACCGAGGACTCGCGGATCTTCGTCTCGATGGTCGAAGTTGAGGACTGCAAGTTCGGGGAGGTGTTCACGGTGATCGGCAGACGGCCAGAGCCCTCCTGGCGGCCAGGAACATCGGAGATGGCCACGATGGACTGCGACGTTCCGCGGGGTACGAGCGGGGTGACAAATGATACGGAGCCGTCCTCCTTGGTGAGAATAAACTCGCTGGCGTTGGTGCCGTTAGCGTCCTCCACGTCCTTTTCCGTGGTGTCGTAGCCGTAGACGCTGGAGTAGTACTGGGTGAGCGACCCACCAGCCTTCATTGCCTCGCGCTGCTTGCGGGCAACCTCCATTGGGTAGGTGGCACCGTCGATGCCCTCTTCGTTCGCCTCGTCGGCGGTAAGGTAGCGGCCACCGTTTTCGTCGTAGACAAACACGCCGGCCGGCTCCATGGTGACGCGCCAGATGCCGGAGTACTTCACGAGTGGGACGACGACAACCGGCTTGTTGTCATCGTCGCAGTAGGCGTAGGCATCTGCGGAGTTGAAGTGCGCCAAAAACGGGGTCTTGCGGTGCAGCGTCCAATTCAGCGAGGCCCACGGCCACGGGCTGTCGAGGCGCTTGTTCATCGAGTCTGGTGTCTCACAGTGCTGGACGGCGCCGGACGGCGCGGAGCCGGAGTAGGGCATGTCCATGACCTGAACCGCTTCGTAGCCTGCTCGGAAGATCCTGCGCTCGACTACGGCCGCGGAATACCGGCTCTTGTCGCCTTCCTCCACGCTTGCTGTCGGGACGTAGCGCACGGGGCGGATGTCGCCTCGGATGTCACCCTGCCCGCGCTGCGAGAAGGCGTTAGCGACTACCCACGGAGCGCGCTCGTTGTAGTCGGTGGTTTCATCAACCTCCTGCATTTCCGAGGCGTAGACCGACTTGACGATGTACGGGTGTACCGCGAGTGCGTATCCGCCGAGGGCGATGCCGGCCACGAGAATGATGGCGCTTGCTACGAATGGCTTTGCCTCGACTGCGGCAAATGCAAGCACTGCCCCAACAGTGATTGTCAGTGCGGCAAGGACGTACACGCCGTAGTACCGAAATACCGTTTCCAGCATGGAAAACATGCCAAGTCCAGTTGCCCAGATCGCCACCACTATTGCGGGTACGAGGACGGCACCGACAATTAAGAGGCCGGTGATTAACGCGTCCCCTGCTCCGTCATCGAAGTAGAATTTAGGCTCCCGGTTCTTTTCCCGGGCGCTGTTAGGTGTTGTCATTTTTCTCCCTTGTGTACTAATCGACAACGATAGTGTATCAGCAGTATGTCTATTTTGTCTACCCTTTGTGCGTTGGGAGCACCTTGTGCTCTACCTCTCGGGGTGCTCTGCGATTCAGCCAGGGGATAGGTTGGTAGAGAGAGTATTAAGTAGGAGGTAAAACGCATGTCCTCGATGTTTGTGCAGTGTCCGCTAGCAGACCGGTGTCCCTCTGTTGGAAAGGCGCATAGGCCGAACTCCAAGAGGTTCAAAGAGCACCAGCGCCTGGCAGAGAGAGCGGCCACATCAGGCAATGTCGGCCCAGACGCCGAGATGACTCCGCCACGGGCCTCCGCATCGACAGTCGCATCGAAATTCGATGACGCATTGGATTTCGCCGACCGCCATAGCGTGACGGTGTCCGCCACGGGAGATCTCCACAGGGGAGACAACCAGGCGTACCTGAACACAAGTTTCTACAGGCAGCACGGCGGCCTCAACATGGACGACGAAGAGGACTACACCGCGGAGGTGATCGTCCGGGCTCGCGACATGGCAAACACCGCGCCTGGTGACCTGGTTGGCATGTCCAAAGACATGACCAACAGGGCGTACGGGGAGCGCGCTACAGAGGCGATTGAACACTCCGACGCGAGAGTTAGGCAGGCTAACGGGATGGTTGCTCTTCTGGGCGATTACGACGGAAAGTATCCCGGTGCCAAAACCGTGTCCGACATGAAAGGGATCGGGCTCGACCGCTGGGACATGGACGCTAGGGCAAACTACGCCAGCGACCTTGTCAAGCGACATGGAATTTCAGTGGAGAGCGCGAAGCTGGATCACATTGAAGATGGTTTCGGTCCTGAATTTGGACTTGAGGAGTACTCCGATTACGCCGGCGACGTTGTCCTTGTCGGCCGCAATGGGGTGAGAACTACCGTGAACTACAGGCAGTTGAGCCGAGTTGGACAAGTCCCAGGCACAATTAGCCCTGAGGACGTTGTTCAGTCGGCGCTTATGGACATGTCCTTGGTGGAGTCTTCGTACCAATCTGTGAAGCAGGCCGAGTCTCCCACTGGGGATGCGCCGGAATTTCCTGGATTTTCCACCGGAGTCGCGGACTACGCCAGTGGTCGAGTGCCTGGTGTAGACGTGGCCGGCGCGAGGTCGTACATGTACAACACCGTTGCGGCCCTGGACGAGACGAGGTACGCGGCGAGGGAATTCTTCGGACTGAACGGCTAGTGCCAGAGATAGTTTCTCAGCCGTCAAGTTCAATCAGATCTAAGGAGAAAAAACATGCAGCAGCGCGTTCCGTGTCCGAAGGGCTCCAGGTGCGAGACTCTGGGCCAGGCCCACTATCCAGGCACGAAGATCCTGGAGGAGCACACCAGGGAGGCAAAGGCGGAGGCCACCTCGGGTCCCGCGGCGGGTATCGCCCCGGAGTCCGTCTCGGGGGCTTCTGCTTCGTACGGGTTCCAGGGCTACGACTCCATCGGAGACTTCATTGACGAGGCGGGGCTTGCCGTGGACAGCAACGGCTACATCACCCGCGAGGGTTCAAAAAACTTCATCGACACGGGCTACTACAACGACACCTACGGACTTGCTGCCGGTGATGACGAGGAGTACATCGAGGAGGTGCTCGAATACGCGGAGCAGACGGCTGAACTCTCCGACGAGGACATCGAGGCGACCGCTAACGAGTACATGGATAGCGTGTTTGGGTCATCCTATATCGAGGCTATGAAGACCTCAGACGCTCTCGTCGCAGAAGCAAATGCTCTTATTGACCTCGCGCACGATAGGGGAGGAGACTTCTGGGACGGAAGCAATATCGTTCGCCGCTTCAGAGTCATGCAGGATAATGACCTCGACATGGATCACGATGAGGTTAGCGAGGCGCTCGCTAAGGAACTCGTGGCGGAAAATGACATCCGCGTCGATGACTTCGACATGGTGAGAGAAGACATCTCCGGGATGTTTGGGAATAACATCACTCGCTACGACGGAGAAGTCCGTCTCGTCTCTGGCGAAAAGGGCACCGACTCGTTTGCCGAGGTGAAGATCCCCTGGGGCGAGCCCCATATGGACGGCGACGAGGAGTACGCGCCGAGCCCCGAGAGGATCGTCGGCCACGTCATTGGGAACATGGTGAGTGTTCGCGATTACGCAGAAGGTTTCATCGGGTTCCAGGACGGCGCGGCGGACAACTGGGTTGAATCTCTCGGCTACCTCTCAAACGATGACGGCCCTGGGTACATCGATGACGGACACCCCAAAGCGTCGCTGAGTCGGGTGCGAGAGGACCGGGATAACGAGATCGACCGCGTTATGGAGGCAAGGGACGAGGCTCGCGAATTCTTCGCCGGGAAGTAGCAGTCCAGGGCTAGTCCACTTCTGGACATACAAGAAGACCCCCGCTCCCATGCGGGGGTCTTACCGTTTGCTAGAAGGGCGATTTTTCCGATTCGATCCTCTTTGCAAGGCCAGCGATAAGGTAGCGGCTTGCCTGTCCAATCGGCTTTGGCACTGGGCTGCTCTTCCGGAACATCTGATAGAGCCTCCGGTCGGCTTCGTAGATCCTTCGGGCAGTGTCCGCAACTTCCATGTCGAGGTCAAGATCGAGGATTGTTCGCTCGTGCCTGACGCCAAGGCTGGAACATAGCGCCACGACGTCTGTTTCTCGTGGGCCTAAGTGGGGGTCTGGGTCAATAACTAGAGGGCGGCCGTGGTTTCGGAGGATGTTCTTGTAGTGAAGATCACCGTGGCAGACGAAGTCATCAACGCCGCGGGACAGTTCCACAAGTTCTTCAATGTCGTACTTGAGCGAGCCAACGATCTCCCTGGCGTCGTCTCCTCCGAAGTGTTCTGCTCTCCTGCGTGCGTCGCTAAGGACTTGCGTCATCTTCTCCTCGAACGTGATGGGGTCATCGTCAAGTTCGTACTGGCATTTTGTTAGCCGGGAGAAGAGCCGCTTGGCAGAGAAGTCCTCGAGCGACCCCTCGGCAAAAAAGCTCTGGTTGTCCTCGATGTACTCGGAGACGATGACATCTCCCGACCGCAGGGACAGCGGACCTATTCCAGCCCGCGCGTAGCACTCCATGACACCGGAGACCATATCGAGATTGGAGATCGGCGCCTTGAGCACATATCTACTCCCGGATGACTTGTCGTAGGCGAGGACAACGATGCTCCTGGCTGACGTGGAGAAGAACCCATCGATTGCAAGGCCTCGCATTTTTGCAATACGCTCAATTTCTGCTTGAGCCTTGATGATGAGCCCTCGACCACCCTCCTCTCCAAGTTCGTCCTCGGCTATGGAGACAACTCGCTCCGGTGTGCTAGTGGTCAGTGTTGTGCTACTCATGGCTATGAGAATATTTCTGAAGACCTAAGAACGGGCGCAATCGCGCTGTGCTTAATCAAATTGTTGCGTTAGGAACTTCTTCGAATGGATAGCTGCCTGTGTCACATCTGGGTTCGTCCTTTCACCCCCCGTTTCGCACCCCCGTTCCGTGTCGCGTGGTGACAGGAGGGTATTGTCTTGGACGAATACAGAAAGAAGGCGATGATGAGGAACAACAACATCTACAACGAGGCGAAAAATGCCGTGTCGGACGCCGATAGGGGATCTAGCGAGGCTGTCCGCAATCTTGCCGACGGAGGCGAAATGTATGCCCGCGAGGTCGTGCGGCTTACGGAGACTGTCGAGTCGGCGCTAAAACTTCTCGCAGAGCGCGGGGTGAGCGAATCGGATCTTCGTCTCGTACGACGTGGCGTGTTCCGCGACGAGCAGAACGGGTACTGCTACGTGTTTTTCGACCCAACGTCAGCGAATACGAACACTTACGCCTACAGCACCCCGTTTGCCACCCGTCAGGGTGCGTGGGGCGGTGCCATAGACTTTGCGCAGAAGCGCTGGCCCGGCAACGAGACAGTTTCCGCGGCGGTATCTCGTGCCGCCCAGGAGGACCCCGACGAGCCGGTGGAAATCTATTCCGATACGGTTGGGAACCGCGGGCCGCTGTCCGTCCAGGTGGTGCTAAACGGCGGCTAGGCGCACTTTCCAGGGCGCCGACCCGTGTTAATTCCCGAAGTGTCCAGGGCGTCCGTGGTCGTGTGACGAAATTGAGCTAGCACAAGGGCGATACGTAGGCAAGAAAACTCCCGAAAAACGTCCCATAAACAAACGCGAATACTTTATTCGTAAAGTACGATCTTATCCGCTGCCGACTTTGGTGGGCATAGTTTGTAAGTGTTTTTCGCCCTAGAGAAGGTCGTACATGAAGAAGAAAATCACCGCTGCGGTGACCGCGGCGGCGCTCGTTTTGTCGGGCGTTACGGACGCGCATGCGCAGGAAGAGTGGGAAGAATTTGAGCCCGTGCCGATGCACGGTGCGGACCCCTTAACGTTGGACGATTCGGATGGGGATGGACTCCCCGACGAATGGGAAAACTCTGGCGTTATCACCATGTCAGGGGAGGTTTTGCCGCTTCATAAATGGGGCGCAGATCCACAAAGACCAGACATTTTTCTGCAACTGAACTGGATGGCCCCGAAGGCCGGCAAGTCGTTTGCTCCGAGCCAGGAGATGCTGTGGGAGCTAGTTGATCTATTCGACGACAATGGCGTGAACCTCCACATTGATGCCGGCGATATTTCGGTAAATATGTCGCCGGACGGTGACAAGCTTGGAGGGGAGTCAATCGACTACCAGAGGTACTACTTCCCTGGAGGAACTGGTGACGGGGTGGTCGGCCTCTATAACCAGTTGGACGAAGTCCTCGGCGAGAGGCAGCCGGTGTTTAGAAGCGGTGTCATTGGTGACCAAATGTACGAGGGGAGCTACTCGTCGGGGCTCGCGTTCACCGGAGGGCCGGCGTTTTTCGTGGCAAATAACGACCACATGAGAAATGAGGATGACGTTCGAAATTCGATCCTCCACGAACTTGGGCACACCCTTGGCCTAACGCATTATGGGCCGATGGGGCAGTCGCCGCGACTCGGTAAAAACGAAGTTCTCCCGAACTACAGATCGGTGATGAACTACCTGTATCAGTTCTCTGTCTTTGACTATTCGCATAGCGGGTTCGTTGCAACCAGCGACCTCCCCCAGGACTGCATGAAGACAAACCTCGTGTGCTACACGGGGGACTATGAAGTCTCAAGCGACTGGGACAATATCCAGATCGCCGTAGGTGGCATCGGTCGCTCGCCGCTCGATGTCGTTCCGCTTGAGGTGCTTGTCGAAAAAGAGCCCGATATGAAGGATAGCGAGATTCTGGAGTCCGGCGTGATCGGCGGTCCGGATACCGATAACGTCGATGCCGTTGATCCTCCGGGAGAGTCCGAGGCGGAAGTCGAAGCGAGCACCGAGACGGAGGACGCACCCGCTTCAACCCCCGTTTCCGAGCCGGAGGACGAGCTGAACGAGGAGGCCGCTGAAACTCCAGGGGAGCCCACGAGCGAAAGTGTCGAGGAGCAAAAATCGAAGGCAGAGGAAGAGACGGAGACCCGCAGCGAAGTAGGATCAGCGGACAAGAAACCCGGCGACAGCAAACAGGGTAAGGACTCCCCACCGAGCGCATGGGCTATCGTGGGGACGGTTATGGCTGCCCTTGCGGCCCTCGGGTTGATTGCGGCCGCGGTGTCTTACTGGAATGGGATGTCGTTTTCTGTTGCCGTTCCATGGCGGTAGGCCAGCCCTGCTAATCTGACTTGCATGCAATATCAGAAAACTCCCGCCTTGTTGAGGTACCCAGGGTCGAAGTGGTCGAACGCCGGAAAGATCATTGACCTGTTCGGTGACCACTTCCACTATGTAGAGCCGTACTTTGGTTCGGGAGCTGTGTTTTTTAGCAAGCCGACTTCAGGGCACGAAGTGATCAACGACATCAACGGTGATGTCGTGAACTTCTGGCGCGTGCTCCGCGATAGCACCGAGGAGTTGTGTTGGGCCCTAGAGACTACCCCGTGGTCAAGACAGGAACTCGAAGTGTCTCGCGTTCCGTCTGACGATCCGGTGGAGGCGGCGCGGCGCTTTGCTGTGCGTGCATGGCAGTCGAGGGCTAGTGACATGTCGAAGGCTGTGGGGTGGCGCAGCCGCGGCTCGAAACAGCGAGCAGGCGGGATGTCGCACAGGTGGCAGAAACTCCCTGCCCAACTCCAGGCCGTTGCCGGCAGGCTTTCCGATGCCGAGATCGAGCATAAAGATGCCCTCGATGTCATCTCCGCCTACAGCACCGAAGATACGTTGCTCTATCTCGACCCTCCGTACGTGTTCGACACCGCCAGGACGCAAACGCTCTACGCTAACGAGGTCGATAACACCCATCACGAGGCCATGCTCGAGCTTGCGGCCAACCACCCTGGACCCGTAGTTATTAGTGGCTACGACAGCGACCTCTACGACAAGCACCTCGAGGGGTGGCACAAGGTCTCGCTAAATGCCGGCAAGGTCGAAGGTGGCGCTCGGCGAACAGAAGTGCTCTGGTCTAACAGGGTGGTCTAGGCGTCGGGTTCCGGGTCGAACTTCGACATGAGCAGCGTCCCGAGCACCAAGTCGCGGTGCTCGGAGTCATCGGTGCCGACCGGCTCGTCCATAAAGCGCGAGACCTTCCTCGTAAAGCAGTGCCGACCGTGAAACAGCGACTCCATAGCCATCGTGAACACTTCGGTAGACCCAGGGGTGTCGTACATCTTGCCGATGTACTGGTCGGTGAACCCGTCTGGAGCCACGACCTCTCCTGGGTCGCCGTACTCGTAATCCTGCGTTTCGCAATCGGCCGTCCTGCGGTAGAGGAACTGCGACATGGCCTTTTCGACCTTCATGTTCGTGTGCTCTACGGCGTGTCCGAACTCGTGCGCCGCGAGCGCGGTCATAGCCCCCTCTTCACCATTGCGTTCGCTAAGCAGGATATGAGGCCCGTTCTGCGCCACCTGCCTCTTTCCGAACGCCTCGTCGGTGACAATGCCGATCTTCTTCACGCCGTCTTCCGTGACGGCCTCGGCAAGGTGTATCGTACCCTTTCTGTTCGCGGCAGCCTTCGACCTCCTGAATTTCTTGTCCCCCATGTTCAGGCGCAGGGAGCGCAGTCTCGCGTCGCCCTCCGGGTCGGTGATCGCCTCGTGGTACGCGTCGATAAGACCCTGGACGCGCTCGCGGTTTTCTGGCGTGTCCTCGATGAAAAACTTCTCGTCGTTGAGTCTGTATTCTCCAAAGCCGGCCTTCTCGGTGGCTTCCCCAAGTGTTGCGTGCGTGTCGTCGAGCGCGTTGAGCGGAAAAAGATGCTGCCTATCGCCTCTTGTGAAAAACGTCCCGCTCTGGGCGAAATAGCCTCGACTGCCCTTTTTGTAGAAGAGCGTGAGGTCGGGAATCTCCTCGCGAGTTGTGTTTACGAACGGTGCCGGGAACATCGACAGCGCCTCGGCGAACGAGGACTTCATGTCCCGAACCTTCTGCGTTGCGAACGCTGTCTTCGGCACCCAGTCGCTAGACTCTGCGAGCTCGCACTCTGATGAAATAGCGCTCCTGTAGGAGGCTAGGAGGCCGTCGTTGACCTCTTTTCTCACCAGGCGCTCGGCATAGGACTCAACGCCTTCTTTATGCTGCGCGTCCCTTTCCGAGAACATCTGGACCATCCGCTCGATACCGAGCACAGCGGTGTCGATTGCCTGCTGTCCAGAAAGCCTGTCGGGCCTAATGTGCTCTGGCACGTCGTACCCCTCGGGTGCCGGCGACTCGGCGGCGAGGTGTCTAGCGAGCGTCCAGGAGAACGCGCCGCCGTCTCTTTCTCTTACCTCGTCTGCGACCCAGTCGAGGATCTCCCGAAGCGTTCTGCCGTCGTCACCCTGCTCACGAAGGTTGGCGAGGATCTCGCCGCTGACAGCGAGGAACTTCCTCTCATCCTTGACATGCCTGGGGTCTGAGTCGAGAATCTCGGCATACTTGTTCTCCACTCTGGAGGCGAGGTCGCGGTTATCGACCTCCGCGACGTAATCCGCCACGGCCGCCACGGCGAGACACGTCCCGAGATTCCTCACGTCGGCCTCGTACGTTCTACCCTCCCAGGCATGGCTGAACTCCGTCTGCTCGTCTCTATGCTCGAGCACATAGTCGAACTGCAACCTGTCGAGCTCTCTCATCCGCTCGCGGGAGACCTCGCGAAGTCCCGCCTTCGCCTCGTAAAGTTCCTCGCGGTACGGCGACGGAAACGCGAGGATCGCCTGGCGGCCGCCGAGAAGGTCAACCTTGTACGCTTCGGCGGCTCGCGCCCCCGCCTCGGGGATCGCCTCGCGGGCCATAGCGGAGATCGCAGCGAGGTGCTCGTCGGGAACGTCCCAGATCAATGCGGTGTCCGCAAAACGCTGCACTACTTCTTGCGGAGTCGCGTCGGCGAGGAACTCCCCGACATCCATGTACTGTCGTCTGGCATCTTCGAGTTCTGCCGGAGGAGGAGTTTCGCCAAAGCGTTCTTCCATCGCCTCTCTGCTTCGTTTTCTGGCGTTTCTTGCGTTCTGGTACTCGCGCCTAGATTTTCCAGACGCAGACGGACAACGTCTTCCTCCATCGGCACACGAGCGGCACATACAACTACCTCCTGGGAATTTCTTGTCCCCCTAAGACTATGCCTGCGGGGTCTAATTCGCGATGTGGTACACTTTCATACCGAGGCCACATTGGCTTCCCGTGCGGGGTCGCTCCCGCGCAGGTTGTAGATAGACGGCAGCTTTCTCTCGGAGGGTCCCTGAGACCTGTTGAAGAGGGTCGCAAGCGGCGGTGTTACCGCCAGTTCGTCACGGACGGCACCCAGAAGTTTGCTACTTCGGTCGGGTGCCGTTTTCGTTTTCTTATGGCCTTGCCGTGATCGTTAAGGTTGACGGTGCGCTATTGGACTTATCCACGACAACGGAGATGTCGATGATCTTGCCCTGCAACTCCTCGTCGGTATTTGGCACCGAGAACGTCGAGGAGCAGAACTTATCGCCCTCTTCGTTGACACCCCTCTTCTTTTGGTAGCCGCCTGTGCCGGATACCAGCGAGCCGGTTTCCGTCCCGGTGACCGACTCGACAAGCGAATCGAAGTCTCGACAGTCGAACTTGTCCCTGGATGTCCATGTCGCAGTCGCCCACGAACTATGAGTACCGTCGCCAATAATCGGCTCCCTTGTAGAAGATCTTGACTCAAGAGACCACTCTGATGTGACCGAATCGGACAAGGCGGAGACAGCATTGTCGGTTCCGCGGTCGGTGAGCGGGATAAACCCCAAGGCGCACATGAGAAAGACCGGGACCATGGGTCCTGCGAACATCATCACGAGCGCGCTGCTCTCCTTCTTCTTCACGACCGTGATGCTACCACCCCTCGTCGCCGGCTTGGTCCACCTGAAGGTGCCCGACTTCGACACGATCCTCGTCTCGAACCCCGTCTCGGAGCCCGGTTACGAGCTCGCCGCGGTAGTGCTGTCACCGCAAGTGCATGCCAGCGCGGCGCCGCTTGGGGGATCAGGTATCATCTCCGGGGCCGCCGGCATTGTGGCGTGGCCGCCCCCGCATGATGTCGGGGACGAGGAGAAAGTCAACAGGGAGGAGACACCACAATGGTGTACGGAAACAGGATCGTGAACTTCGAGAGCCACATCGTCCAGGGCACGAAGGTGCATTGCGAGGACGTTGTAGGAAACGTGGGAAATACCTTCTGGGTCATCGACGGGGCCACTGACCTCTCCGACCCAGGCCAGTACCGGCGCGACACCGTAGCGTCGTTCGTGTCGCTGGTTAACGCTGCGCTGCACGATACGGTTTCTCGCCGGACGGAGCTAGACCTGCGTGTGGTAATGGGAGAGGCGGTCTCGAAGGCTCGAAAGATGGCGGTTGATCTCTGGAGGTGGACCAACGACGATGACTTCCACGAGCCTTGGTCCGAGCCGACGTTCGCTTTCCTTATCGCGCGAGTCGACGGGAACGTTGTCGAGTACGTTCAGGCGGCCGACGTCTCGCTTATCGTGACGAGCGAGGACGGAACGGTCTTTCACGAGGCGGTAGACGATGTTTTCGCCAAGCACGCCGCGGAATCTGCCGAGAAGATCGCCGACCTCGACAAGTCATCGACGACGTTTTATGAGGATAGGGTTGACATTTACCGCGAAATCAGGTCGAGGGCGAACCGCGGTGACACCTACCCCCGCGGGTACCTTATCGGCGCATGGGACGGGAATCAGTTCGAGTCCATGACGATGCACACCCTGAATCTGAAGCCAGGCAAGCGTTACGAGTTCCTCGTGCATAGCGACGGCTACCCGGCATACAAGTCTGGCAAGACTGAAAACGGACGCGATGACGCGTCGTGGATTCGGTTCAACTACCGCGCTCTGGAGCCTGGCATTCCGCCTGAGTACGACACCGACTACTAGAAGCGGGTGCGCCCTCTGGGGCTAGAGCCCGGGTACTTACGGACAGAACCTCCCCAGGGCGCCCGAGCATACAGCTCGACAAATGCTACGTCCCGGGCCTCGTGCTGGAAGTGGGGCGGCCTCGGACGTGCTGGGGCGGCCCGCGCTGAAGCCTATGGCCCTAAGACCGCGGCCTCCGCGCCGTCGCCCAGTGAAAGCGCGGGTCTAAAGAGGGGCTAATCGAGGGAGATGAAGTATTCCTCACCGCGTTCACGGATGTACTCTGCGAGGCGGCCGAACTCGTCTGAGGGTGCCGCAGGAACCTTGCCATGCTCGACGCGGCTGCCTGGTCGCGCCCGCATACGAGCCAGAAGCCGACTCCGCCTCCACCGCGGGGCGGTCGCAAGCCTGACGCTGACGACATCGAGCAATGGAAGTTGGGCGACAATGCGCCACCGAAGGCTGCATAAGCCACCACAGGCCACCGGCTGAGACCTTGAGTTTCAAGGGACTTACGCCGAGTGGCCTACAGGTCGTGCAGCAACACCAGTTTCAACACAAAAAACCGGCC
>ERZ1029884.19-NODE-19-length-49651-cov-13.635858_pt1 | contig 49651 bp, 62 predicted proteins | sample MGYA00519233_ERZ1029884 | MGnify/ENA primary metagenome ERZ1029884 (study PRJEB33666, sample SAMEA4610931) | skin metagenome | biome: Human-associated habitat; feature: Malodor aspect; material: skin | place: Philippines | collected 2015-08 ...
TGATTATCCAACAAATTATAAATCTATTGAAACATTGGATTATCAAATTAATAGTTATTTTAATTTAGATTTACTTATGAGTGGTAGATTTAAAAAAAATTTACAATTCTATGATGACTATGAATATCAATTAAAATTGTTTATGAATTTAGCAGATGAAAGAGATTTAAAAAATTTAGAATATATTAAAAAACTCGAAAAAATATTAAATGATAATGAAGATAATATTACTAATGGTTATGCTTTAACATTTAAAACTGAGTATTTAGATACCAATATAAATAAAAAACGTGAAAATTATAATAGTTTTAAACTCAAAATAACTCATTTTAATAAAGATAATCATGTATGTTGTCATATATTGCCACATCGTTATTTAAAACATTCGCAAGTAACATATTCTGATTTATATATAGGTGGTACTCGAATTTTAAACGATTATATGAGGCGTTTTGAAAATTTTATAGATTTACAGATTTTAGCAAAATTTTGGTTTTTTAAATTAAAAGTAATTGTTCGTGTTAATGAATCTAAAAATTTAGAAGTTCATTACATTTGTAAACCTTTAACAAAATATAATGGTTTATCTATTTTCACTAATAGTTTGGAAAATAAAGAAGAATCCTATTTTTATTTTGATAAACCTAAATATTCACAAAATGGGATTAAGAAAAGTGATTTAGGAGTGCAAACTAATGACTAATGATAATAAAAAATTAAACGACTTTATCGAAGAAGCAATAGGATTCGATGCTTTCCGATATTCTCGTACCATATATATGGTAAAAATGACACATTATGTAAGAAAATATTTTAGACCAAAAAATATTGATATCCCAATTAAAAGGGGACGTCTTTCACAATTTGCTATGGCACAATTTGAGATACATTTTAAAGAAAAAGATGTTGATTTATATGATAGAAAAGCCATTTTAACAACAGGTTTTAATTTATTTAAATATATTGAAGAAGATGGTGATGAGTTTATCAAAACAATTGAATCTGAATTTGATAAAGGTTTAAAACCTTATAAAAAATTGAAAGGATGATTAATGATGGGTAGAGCAAAAGAAATAATAACAGCAGGTATGTTATATTGTGACAACTGTCATTGCTTTAATGGTACTGAAGAGGACTGTGTTAAGGATGGTAATGGTGGGCTATATTGTCCAATTTGTGACACGCTTGTTGGATATGAATTACAACCTGATTATGCACGATATACAGGATTAAAATTTCAAGATTACATTGATTATTTCAAAGAAAATAGCGGTATTAAAATTCTTTTAAATCGTATATTTGGTCATGTGAATTTTCACAATTCTTTATCTTCTGATACGTTATCTTTTGACACGCTTGACTTTAATAACAGCAATCAAATAAATGAACTCCTTAGAAAAAATTCTGATGATTTTAGAGGCGATACTAAACAAACATATAAACAATATCAAACTATTGTAAGACTGCAAGACGAAGTTAAAGAACAATATCCTGATGAATACTTACTTGACAATAAACAAATAAAACATTTAAGCAATATTCAATCTAGTTTTCTTATTACGTATTTAACAAGTTTAATGAGTTTACTTAAACGACCAACAATAAAACAATATGATTTTCTTAAAAAATTAGAAAAAGAATATAAGTTTTATTATTATTTTGATGATTCTCTTGCTTTAGAACATTATTCATTTAAAGATATTTATTATAAAGTATCGAGATTTGAAATGTCTGAACGTATCGATGTTTTAAAGGAAATTAAAAAATATGTAAATGGTGATGTTTCTGATATTTTACCTGATTCAAAGATAGACTTTGACATTTTCATAGATAAAGTTAAAGAATGGAAAGGACTAAACAAACATGACGACTAAACGCACAAAAATGGCAAAGAATGAAGGTAAACGTCGCGTGTTTACTGGTACATTCGCACGTATCGGTAAAAAACACGGTTCAAAATCAGGTGCCACCATTTTACTAACAGATGTAAAAAATTATCGTGGTGATATCGTGACTGAGCATTTGTGGGTTAATTATACAAAAGGCATTGCTCGTCTTGATAGCTTATTCCCTGGTGATGTATTAAAATTTAAAGCCCGTGTAAAAGTTTATAAACACGCTAAAGAAGGTATTCGTGATACTAAAAAAGGTGCTTTATTACCTGATGATTATTATGAAGAATATGGTTTGAGTCATCCAACTGATTTTAAATTAGTTACAAAAGTGATACCTCCAAAAGGAAAAGAACGTCAAGAGATTTCTTGGATGGCTGACAGACAAGATTTTCAATCAAGAATCAATAAGTTCGCAAAATGGTGGACATATTATTTAAATCGAGAAGAAAAGGGGTGATATAATGAACATAAATTTAGATATCAAAACCTATATGAAAAATCATCATATTGATGAAACAGATATTGCACATACAATCAATAATTTAACAAACGCCATCCGCTTTTATCATGTCAATTTAGCTTATCATAAAAGCAATGAAACCTTATTACAATGTTTAAAAGAAATTCATATTAATTTATTATGTATTGCATATCAATTTGGTACTAATATGAATAATATATTAACTATGTATATGAATAAAGCAAATAATGAATTATCACAAATTAGTAAAGATAGTCGAAAACTATCCTTATTTAGCACAAGTCAAATCGGTGTGTTAGCACAAAATACATTCAAACAAGTATCTGATGACGATATAATGTATGCACTAACTATTCTTTATATTATATATACCAACAAGTATAATGAATTAAATCAATAATAGAAAAGAGGATTATTATGGAACCAGCAGTTAAACAATATATGATTGAAAACGATATTAAAATGACTGAAACAAGTAAAGTTGCAGAACATATTAATAATTTGATGAGTATGTACTTTGCGAGAATACAAGATGAAAAAATAAAAGAAGTTCGACGTATTATAGTTGAAATTATTCTTTCAACTGAAGTGCTTTTAGAACAATACGGTTTTTCTTATAAATCTTTAGTTGAACAACATGAAAAATCTATTTTCGATAAAGTCGAATCTAGTAATGAAAACGAACAAAGTTTATTAATGTATCATTATAGTGGACAAATCGCAACATATCACTTAAATATCATATCCATGAGTAAAAATGATTTTGCTTATGCGGTATTATCACTTAATTTATTCTTCAGACTTATTCATATACGTATTAAAGAACTTGGTGACATTGCAATTCAAACAAAATAAATAATATACTTTAATTTAAAAAACAGGTTTAACCCTGTTTTTTTTTAATGCTTATATTTACATACAAAAATATTAATGTTATACTTAATATAAATAAAAATAATAAAAAAAAAGAGGTTTTATTTATGTATTTATCTACAAATAATATAAGTGGAATAGAACATGCTCGTAATTTTATGATGACTAAAACAGCACAATATCAACCTGAGTTTAATCCTAAATGTTTCAATTTATTTGTCAGACGTGAAAGTGATTCAGTGATTGAAACAAAAACAATTCTTGAACCATTACTTAAAACAGTAGACCATGTATATCTTTTAACACCTGTTCATGATAAATCATTTAACTATCTACTGTATCAACTAAAAAAAGATTATTCATTCAACTTACATTACTATACAACGCATAAAGATTTAGATATTGTACCAAAGGAAAACTCGATACTTATTATGAACCATTTTGAATCAATACCCGCACCTACAACAAAAACATTTAAAAAGTGCTTAAAATTTGCTAATCAGTTTGAACAAGTAGTTGGGTTACTTGAAGGTAATCAGTCACGATTCAAAACGATAACAATTATTCAAGCATTTATGCTATCAGGACTTATTAAAAATAAATCACAGTTTGCAAAAAAATATTATAAATATTACAGAAGATGGAATAAATCATTTCGTGCGAGAAATTATGATGAACGATTCTTCATTACTCAACAAAGGCAGTTTGACAGTTTTATTCAATATCCTTATACCGTAAATACTGACAATGCAAATGCGTTACATTTAGAAGAATTGTACATTCATTTAAATAATATTATCCATATTGAAAATATACCAATGACAATGGAGTGTTAAAAAAAATGGAATTTAAAACAATTAATGAAAATAAGAAATTAAAAAGTATATTAGAATCTACACAAGAAAAACGTAAATCCATAGATTTTAATATTATTTTTAAAGTAACACCATTTACCGTTGAGTTAATGGAACATATTGCGAGTTACTATAAAGAACAAGGCATTCAATATGTTTATATCATTACTAACAACATTCAACGTGTAAATACATTTAAGAAAATGAACATATCTTATCTTAAAGTCGTCTATGTAAATACATTTAGACAAGTTAAACAAGTCGCATCTAAAGATATTTATGATAATAGTTTACTTATTATTGATAATTTTGAAAAGTTGTCTAAACCGACAACTCAAACATTTAGAGAAGTAAATCATTTTAGCAGTCACTTCAAACACATTCTATGTATTTCTCAAGACTCACCATCTTACTTTACTACTAACCATGTCATTATGAGTATGATACTATCAAGATTTATTCGTATTCGTACTCAATTTATAAAACGTTACTATCGAAATTACGATACTCTTATAAAAGAACAGGAAACGTATCAAGCACAGCCATGGAGACCTATCATTAAACATGACAAATTAATCAATCAAATGGTAGCACGTCCATATAATATTAATAATGATTACGTATCTCCTGAACATGCAAACGAACTCATAGATTTTATGAAACATCACATACATTTTGAAATTACAGATGCATTATAAATTAATACAAAACAAGTATTCTCAAAATGAGAATACTTGTTTTAATACATATTTTTTAATAAGAAAAGAGGCGTATTTGAGATGTATTTCACAAAACATCATCATGATAAAGAAATAATCGAAATCTTAGATAGAACGTATCAACATACAGAAAATAATGAAACACATTTTAACTTATTAGACTTACATAATGACTACACAATTCATGTTATTACAAAAATTTTAAATCATTATGAACATTATGGCATTAAGTCTATTTATATCCTAACTAATAATTTAAAACGCGTAAATGAATTAAAAAAGAACCTTAATTTATCTATTAAAGTTAAAGAAATTAATTCGTTTAGACAAGCAAAAAACATGAATCTTAAAAATATTGATAAAGATAGTTTACTATTTATAGACCGCTTTGATAATTTACCAAAATCAACAACATCTGTCTTTAAATCTATTCAAAAGGTAAGCAATCATTTTAACTTTATTTTAGGCATAACGAGTAATCTAAAGGATTATTTTTCAATACAAACCGTCATTCAATGTTCACTACTGTCAAAAGCATATCCTAATCAAAATCAATTTTTAAAACATTTTTATAATAAATACACAGAAAGAGAAAATGAAATATTTAATAGTGACCGTGATACATGGATGATATTAAATAAACATGATGATAAAATAAATAAAATGGTACAATATCCTAATTGTATTAATTCACAATATGTAAATCATAAACATCTAAGTGAATTAGAGAATTTCATCACAAATACTATTCATACGGAGGTGGATGAATGATATTTTTATTGTTAATTGGTTTATTTTTAATCATGTTATTTCCAATTATTCGCTTTTATGACTATACAACACAAACCCGTAAAAAAACCCGTAAAATAGCTTATCTTTGCTTAATTATAGGGGCTTTATGTATCATTTCATTTATTATTATGATTATGGTACAACAAGGGTATCACCCTAAAGCAATGTAATGAAATGAAACGAAAGGGCTGAATAAATTGGGTATAGATTTCACATCACAGTCAACCCGTATGGTTGCAATTGAACTATATAACAGAATGATTGAAAAAAATAGTAAATATCAAAATTTAGTTTTAGGAACAGGTCAAGGTAAAACAGCAATAGGTGTTGCGACTGCTGGATTATTTGCAGTCCGATTTAAACAAGATATTAATGTGTTTGTTATTGCACCTCGTTCTAAAATAGATGAGGCATCTTGGAACTGGACAATTGATGAATATAATAAAATCGCAAAATACAAACTCAATCTTATTGAGGCAACCACACCTGATATGCTTACTGTTGCTAAAAAAAATGACAAATTACTCAAACGTGAAATTAAAGCAATGTCACCATCAAAACAGAAAAAATTAAAATTTTTAAAGCAATGGTATAAGCAATCCATAGAAAAACCCACTGTTTTTTTAATTGATGAATCACATAACTTTAAGAATCCAACTTCTAAACGAAGTAAAGCATTACAACAATTAATTAAAGGTGGTATAGGTGTCGGTTTAACTGCAACACCTATGACAAATGGTATGTTACAGGATGGTGTTGCATACCTCATTTACAATGGATATTATAATAGTCAACAAGATTTCCGTAATCAACACATCCCACCAATGAATTACAATAAATTTCATCAACCTGATGTATTTTTAGAAAATGGTGACATCGACCCTAATCGTTTTTATGAATTAGAACGTTTTGAGTTTGAAGTATCGGAAACAAATTATGCACCACAAGTACCTATTGATTTTGATATGCCACAATCGGATGAATATAGTTTGTCTTATGATTTATCAAATGAAACAATTATAAAAATGAAACAATTTCATAAAGATTACCGTAAACGTCGATATGACAGCTATATGAAATACTTATCAGACCTACGTAATGCAATTGGTAGTGATATGAACCATTGCCGTATGTTAGCACGTATTTTACTTTCTAAAAAACCACAGCAACCTCTTATTTTCTATTACACGGATGCTGAATATGAAAGTATTGTATTCACATTAGAAAAATTAGGGATGCGTTATTCTAAATTAAACGGACATAGCGATTCTGATACTATGGCAACCATAGACCAAAATGATACAGAACAAGCAATTGTTATTCAATACAAATCAGGTGGTACAGGGAATGAATTTAAAAATTCACATATGAGTATATTTTATGGACTTCAGTATTCGTGGGGAGAAACAGAACAAGCGATGGGACGAAATATGCGACGCGGGATGCCAAAAGATTTAATTGTAGAACAAATTTTTTTAGTTGCTACAAATCCTCATGATGCAAAAGTATTTAACGCATTACAAAATAAACAAAAATTCACTGAAAAATTCAAAGAAGCGATTGCTGAGGAAATTATGATTGATAGTTTAGAATAAAAAAGGTTGTGTGAGTATGATAAAACGTATATTAAACCATGAAATTGCTGAAAAATTTGATGGTTATGAACCGTATAGAGTTCGTGACGTTAAACCAAAACATATCATCGCTGGAATATTTTATTTTATTCTTTCACCGTAATTGTGCATATATTGAAAATCAGAGATACTATAAATATAACAATATAAGGAGTGATTGAATGAAAGACCAAAATGTTAAACAAGTTGCAACAAAATTTGAAAACATTTTTGCTGATAAATTAAGATTATCAGAAGAATTTCAAACCTATCAAAGTAATGTCTATGATGATATTATGAAACAAGCCTTAACAGATGAAGGATTTCCAAAAGAGGCTAACGCATCAAATGTAACTAGTCATATTGTTATTAATCCAAATGCAACACCTGAACGTTTTGCTGAATTATTATTAGAAGAAAAAGATTTAGAGGATGCAACACGACAAGATATTGCAGGTGAATTAAATACAGATGAACCATTATATGAATTTACATTTAATCATTTAGAGTTGCTTAATTTTGAGGCTCATATAACACAAGACCTTGAGGAGTTTTATGAGGAAATGGACTATCCACCTCAAGATTATTTTGAAAAACAAGCCTATAAATTATTTGATGCTGATAAAATGACAGATATTTTAAATCAAGATATTGCTTATGTTGATTCTGAATATCGTAAAGCTGTACTTGATATATTCCCAACACCTCAAGAGGCTCCTGATGGTGTTGATTTAATGAAATTACCTTATCACGTATCTAATGTTAAAGTTACACCTAATGGTATTGAACGCGGATATTATAACTTTATTACAAAAGGTGGTATGACCGTGACAGAATACTTACGTCATGATTTTTATGACCATCTTTTAAGTAATGTGAGTTACGATATTAATTTTGATATTACAATTGATATTGACCCTGAAGATTACATGAATGAGGAATAAAATCATGGTGATTGCACATACTATCTACATTTAGCATAATGTAGATAGTATTTTTAATTTCAATCGAAAGGATGACACAATATGGCAACAATTACAAAAACAAACAAAGATAAACTCGCACAAGCCTTTAATAGTCATTTTACAGATAGCAAGCAAGATTTAGTTGCACGATTTAAAGAAGATGATGAGGCAGTATTAGATGAAATAGTATCATCTAGTTTACGTGAAAATGGATTTCCAAGTGATGCAAACTATTTAAATACAAAATACGATTTAGAAATCACATCAAATATCGAACCAAGTGAGTGGGCTGATGATTTCATTGAACACGAACAACTTGATAATGATGATGAAGTATTAAGTATAATTGATAACGAGGCTAAACAACAATATTATATTTTAAATGATAGATTAGACGCAATTAGTTTTAATGTAACACCACAAGTTGAAGTATCAGAATGGTTAGAGGAAAATGGTTCTGAAGAATACATTTCACGCGCAATGGAAAAACATTATGAACCAATTGTATTTGCTGATGAAGTGTTAGCTGTTAATAAAAACAGTTATGTTATGGAACAAGTTAAACAAGCACTCATTGATGACGGATTCCCTGAAAGTGTCAATCCAAGTGATGTCAATTTCAGTTTAAGTAATGTACAACTCACTAAATCATTTGATGATTTAGCAACCGAAAAAATTGATGAGGTATATCAATATAACACTGTATCTGATTATATTGATACTCAATTTTATACAGATTTAGAAGAAACAAACGCATACACGTTTGATGTAGATATTTTAGATGACCCTGAAGATTATAAGTAGGTGATAGATTATGAAGAACACACATCAAGCATTGGAACACGCGTTTGACCGTGTGTTCCATAATCATGAAGAATTAGAGGCATTTATGAAAGAAGGTTTTTATGACCTTTATCGTGAACATATTAACAACGCAATTACACAACATCATTTGCTTATTGAACAAAATGATACTCGGTTTGATGATTATATTCATATTATTGTTGAACCGAAAACAAATTATCGTGATTTAATAGATGAAATAGACCCGTCTGAATTTAACAACTTGTTAAACAATGATGATTTAATTCGCTCATTTATTTTTGAATTAGAATCCATGTTAGTTTATAACTATGATGTATATAGTACGATTGACAAAGCAATTGATAAAACACCTACGGTTCCTTATATGGAAAAATTAATAACTGAAACATTATCAGACCGTTATGCTGTTTTATCAAAACTCAATAGTCCAACTATTGTCATGGAGGCTGTTAAAGAACAATCACGTGAATTAGGTATTACATCAATTAATGATATTAATATGAATGATGTAACTGTGATTGATTTTGAATTGGCACATAGTATTGAACATCTTGCAACACAGTTTATACCTGATACTAATGGTTTAAAATATGTTGAAACAGAACTTATTTTTGATATGTATGAACAAGGCTCTATTTTAGTTATCTTAGATATAAATACAGATGATGCATTATCAAAACAATTTATAAAACAAATTGATGATGCTATCCATAGTCGTTATACATTACGTTCACAATTAATGTTTAACATGACCGATAATAATGATTTTATTCATTATGTTAAAGAGGTTGCACGTCATGATGGATATAATTCTGAATATTTAAGAGAACACTCAATATCAGATTTAGGGCTTATCATTGATAATATTAATGTTACGATGTCGGCTGAAACAATTTTAAATAACATCATGACCGCTTCTACAAATGAACGTGATATTAACCATTTTATTGATGATGAGTTAGCTGAATTTTTATTTGATAATAACGCCATAGAATTTAACTTAACATTTAGTTTAGAACCGTCCGAATCCTATGATGGTTATGATACGTTAAATTATCAAGACGAAGAACAACTTGCTGAGGATATTGAGGTAGAACTTAGAGATATCAACGCAATTGAAAAAGAATTGATATATCTATTAAATACAAATCAAATAGATAGTAACAAACTAAAACAACAAGCCATTCAAGAAGGATATCCTAAATCACTTGTAGATGATGAGGGACTTGTTTATATCGAACCACACATTAAAAATGTCACACCTGTTGTATCTACACAGTCAATGATTGATTATCTAGCACCTAGATTTAATACAAAACATTCAATTAATAGGTTGCTAGAAGAAGAATTAATTTCTATTGCTTTAAAAGAAGCATGGCTTGATATTGATGTAGAATTTGCACTTGATTTAGAAGAAATTTAATTTATTTGAAAGGATGAGTGAACATGGCTCAATTTATTAAAGAATTAACTGATGCGTTACATGAGGCATATGATGAAAGAGAATTTGGAGAATTTATAAAAAAAGAACGTTACGGACTTAAAGATGCGATTGATGAAACATTAAAAGATGAACAAATGACAGTACGTCCTAATTTTGATGACCAAAATGTAAAGATTACAGATATTCGTTTCCACACAACATTAGAAGGTTTTAGTGAGGCTTGCGAATCATATGTTAAAGATTCAGGTAGTATTAAAAAATATATTGAAAATGACTTTTATCCTGATTTATTATCAAATGTTGAAAGTTACAGTGTTATTATCCCTGAAGAAGAATATTTACCTCAAGAAGCGTTTATATTACGTGAAATGATTGAAGCAGTTGAAGGAGAATTTGAAGAGGCATATCAAGTAGGTAGTTCATTTATTAATGATTATAAAACAACATCTCATTATGATGAATCAATAAAAGACGCGTTACAAGATGCTGGATTTGATAATGACGTAAATCCTGATACTGTTCGTTATGAGGTTTGTGTTCAAAGATTTAATGAATCACCTGAAAAAATAGCACATGATATGTTAGGTGGTTTTAAATCAACGGATAATCCATATCCTGAAAGTTATGTAAAACAAAACTTCTATCAATACGTGGTTAGTCATTGTGATATTGAATTATATATTAACATTTTAGATGAACCCGAAGATTTACTTGAAGATTAAGAAAAGGAGGGGTATTAATGACAATTCATGACAACCTCGACTATGAATTTAATACATTATTCGAAGATGAAACTTATATTATGAGTGAGGTGAAAAAATCCGATTATCCACTTTATAAAGGTATTGCTTATACAATGCTGACAGAAATTGGATTTCCTGATGATATAGACGTTTCTGATTATGATTTCCTTATTTCAACAACTTGTCGAGTGAATAGTATAAGTGATGCATTAAATATTGATAACCCTCAAGATTACTTAGGTAATAGTGAAAAACAAATTAATATCATTATGGATAATCTCGATAAAGTGCTTGATTTTAAAATAGACATTCCTGATGAACCACAAGCAATGTTAAATGAGATACCGACATTATCATTTTATCATGATGCATTAAGTGATATATCACTAACTTTATTAGAACAAGATATTAACAGAAATAAAGATGTTAAATTAAAATTTATGGAAGAGGCTGAACGAGATTATCATGAATCATATGGTGAAAAACTACAAGATGTATCAAAGATTCATATTCATGTTAAACGTTTAGCAATAGGTAAAGAAGATTTAGCTGAACGTACGTTACAACAAGCACGTCAATCAAATAATATGGCTCATTATATCAATACAAATATCCCTATATATCTTGTTGATAATAACTTATTAGATTATCGTTTTGACTATCGTGCAGGTGCGGGATTTGGAATGAAAGAGATTGCACGTAACTTTAATGAATATGATTTACGAGAATACATCATACAAAATGATGACCAATTTAAAGAAAAAGTACGTGCTTATTATCAAGATATGCCTGATGTAGAACAACGTGACTTATTTGATGGTGAACATGTTGCATTTGAAAATGTTGATATTAATAAATTAAATGTAGATATTGTTAATTTAAAGTATCATAACGTTGAACGCGTGGCAGAAACATATCACACATATCAACGAGGTAGACGATTAGATGTCAATGAATTATATCAACATATGTTAGATAAAAATTTAGTAAAATATGATGTTGTGATTAAATAGTATTCTATCTTCATTGTGATTGCGAACATAATAATTGTTCGTCATAATGAGGATAGATTTTTTATATCTTCGAAAGGACTGGTATTAATGGTTAAAACAAATGATATCTTAAATACAATTAACGATATATTAAATGATTCCGACATATTATTTAATAGCTTAATGGAAAACAATCCTGAATTTATTTTAACTGAATTTGAAACATTAAAACGCAAACAAGGAATGGATAGTAATGTTGATTTTGAAACACTTGATTTTAGTGCTAACATCACATCAAAAATTAGTCCTGAGGCATGGTTTGATTTATATGAAAAAGACGTGCCTGATGACCAACAAAGCACAAACATTGAAGATAATGTATTAACGCTCATTTCAAATCACACTGAACATCTTAATTTAGATTTAGATATTTATGTTCCATTTATTTCAGACGAGGATTCAAATAAATTGGAATCTATTGCATCTGATTTTCTATCAAATCCAAAAGCCTTTATGGAAACAGAACATAAATATGGCTTATTAAGAGATGTTCAAGAGCAATTATCAACATTAAATTATCCACAGAGTTTAGCAATAGAGGACGTGTATGATGTTGAAATCAACACTTCTACAAATGCAGTCGTAGATGAGGTTGTTGAAAACTTTAAAAATATTTATCCATCATTTGATGCAGTTAAAGAACGTTTAGGATTTTCTAAAATTAAAAATGTAATTTCAAATAAATTATTAGAATATACAAAAGTAGTTGTAAACGAAGAACGTGTAAATGAAATCATTGCTGAAAGTGATGATATTGCACAAAGTTCTTATGCGTATAGTCAATTCTTTGAAGTGGATAGTGATTGGTTTAATTGGGAAGATTTCATAGACACTGCTAAAGATATTTTAGAAGAGGATATTAAAGAGGACATCGAAATTCAAATTGATAACAAATTAAATTCAAGTTTATTTAGTGAAGAAGCGATTAATGACTTTATTGAAGATGATGATAATATCATATATGAAACAACACCACCAACTGACTATTCAATTATAGAACGAGAATCTCTCAACTTAATTAATGCTAAAGAAATCATATCTGACGAACAATTTAAAGCATTAGTACTTGATACAGGTGCTTTAGAAGAACGATTAGGAGATTGTGGCGATTTTTATGCTATTGACGGGGGAAGTAATCAATTTAGCATTATTCCAATTGCTAAAGATGAGGCGTTAAATGAATTTAGTCGTGAAAATAAAGAATCTTATCAAGACTATGAAGATATGGAGGAATAATTATGAAACTCACTGATTCCTTAAATGAAAAAGTAGCAATAGCACTAGAAGAATATGCTCAAGATAATACAGATATGACAATTTTACTTGATAATAGTACAGGATTGTATAAAAATTGGCATGAAGATGTTGTCATATTAGCTATGAAATCATCAGATTATGTTATACCTGATGATTTCGATGTTCATGATATAGACCATACGCTATCATTTCAATTAAACTTTAGTTATTCAGATTTAGCACTACTATATATCAGTGATATGGTTCCAATTGATAATTTAGAAAGTGAACTAGAAATATATCCTTATATTTCTGTTCAAAATATAGAAGATTATATTTCTAAACATTTCGAGTTTTTTAATATATCCGTCACACTCAATGACAACCCTTATGATTGGAATGACGAACATCCAACAATTGAATGGTTTGCTGAACGTATTGATGAATTAACAGAACTTGATGATATTAAATCATATCTTTTAGAATCAATGGACATTATAGAAAGATATCGAGAAGAGTTTGAATCACAATTTGGATATACACCATCATCTGATGAAATGGAGTATCCTTATGAGATTAAAAATTTATCCATTAAAAGCGGTAACGTTATTGCACCAAAATTATTTAATACAATTAAAGGTGATACCTTTAGATATGTTCAAGATGATGAGTTCTTTAAACACTTATTAGATAACCAACTTATAGAGTTCGATATGGTTATTAATAAAGATGATGATGAAACACTCAGTGATAAAGGTCGTTCTGATTTAATAGGATATGTTCGTTTAACATTATATGAAATCAAAGAAGATTTAGACACTGTATATTTTGAAGAACTTATTCAACCTGTATTAAAAGAATTATTACAAGATGAGGGCTTTGATATAGAGCCTAACTCATTAAAACAACATGATTATGAGGCGGATATCACATTAACAGAAAGTGATGCTGAAACAATGACAAACGAGTTTATGACAAGTGCTGGTATTTCAACAGACACTCAAGTTTATCATTATATTAGTGGTAGTGGACGACGTGTTGTTGATTTTATCATCCAATACATTAAACGTCATAATAGTTTGAATGTGAGATTAAGAGAAATAGTTCCAACTGACAATGATGAAATATCAGACGGTGCATTTGATAATTTTGTTGCCTATGTTGAAGGTGATATGATGGATATTCATGAATATGTTGAATATACATTTTACTACACACACGTTTACCCACAACTTAAATTACAATTACATGAAGAGGGTATAGATGATACGTTAGCAGATGAATTAACAAGTAATGACTACACGCTCACACTCGATATGTCTGAAAGTGATGCACCACAAATCGCAAAGCATATCATATCTCGTCTAAAAATTACAGATGACGAAGATTTATATAATGTAATGAACGACCATCAATCAGATATCACACATGAGTTTGTACATTGGCTAACAGTAAATGATAAAATCCATGTTGAAATTAAAGATATTGAAAGTTTAAAAGAAGAATTATAATATACCATATGAACCATTTTGAAATTTCTAAAATGGTTCATATTTTTTATAGATTAAAGGTCAAAAATAGTCAGAGAGTTTGACCTTTACACCAAAAAATACCACCTAAAAATTGGTGAATTAAGTACATTTCAATTATGCTAAATTCATTAAAATTTTTATTGAAAATTTACACATTACTAAAGTGCCAAAGTGTAGTATTACACCGAGTTTTCACCATAAGGGACAACTTATTAAAATTTGCGGAGACCGGATTTGCAAATAGCTTTTGCAAAAAGGGTCACCATATTAAATAATAAGTTAGAAAAAAGGCGATTTTAGTTCACAAGAAGTCCGTTTATCAGTGGATAACCTGTGGATAACTCTTAAACCCTTACTCTCCCAATGGTTACAGAAATCTTGATTTTCGGGCGTGCAGTAAATTGTCAGAATTGTGTCCGTTTTTTGTAATATTACACTTTTTTAAGACCTTAAAAAACCTTAAATTTTAGGTCATTTTTAGCATAAAATAGCGGAAATTTTGAGTGGTTTTTAAATGTCAAAAATCAAGGTGAAAGTTTGACCAATTAAGAAATAAAATGTCATGGAAATGTAATGAGTGATGTGATTGTAATGTTACATAATATTGATTAAAATAAAGGGACTTATACTAAAAGGGGGTAGGATGATGGAACACGTATTAAACGAATTAGACGAACAAACTAAACAAAACCTTATAGACCTTTTACAACATATTCAATCAGTCACTTTTAAAGAAACCCCTGACATAGACAAACAACTAATGACTGTTGAATTTATTGATAAGGATGCACTTGAATGGTTAATTACTATGGATGATATGGCGGATTTAATTCCATGTTTCAAAGAGGGAAATGTTGATATTAAACAAATTAGGGATTTTAACTTTTATTAAACATTTGGTAGAAAGTTATATCAACCAATAATTGAAAACACCTACATATCATGCTAAAATGAGCGATAGATAATGAAACAATAGGTGATGATAATGGATACAATTTCGGTTAATCGAAAATTACAAATAGAACTCAATCCACTATTTAATCATATTGCATTGATATTGCTATGTGTGGGTGTCGTATTATTTGTTATTTTCATGTTTTTCCTTATTAGATATCGTGTAAAACATTGGTTATTCACGGATTTTCCTAACTATATGATTTGGGGAATTGCAATATTATTAGTAATAATTATTATTGCAAATGGTTTAAGTCAGATTAAAGACTATGAAACGATACGTGAACGTTTTACATATACAGGTGAGGTTAAGCGAGTAACAAGTAACGCAGTAGAATTAAAAGAAAAAGATGGTAAAAAAATATTTATTAGTGATTCAAAAAATAATCATTTTGATAAAACATTAAAAAAAGGTGACATTGCTATTATTAAAGCAATAGAAGATTATAATAATTATAATGAGGTGTCATCAAGAGGTATGTTTTCTGCAGATAATTTATATTATCATATGACAGTTGAAAAGAAGGAATGATGATTAATGAAACGTAAATTAGTTATATTATGTATTTTAAGTTTCATTATTTATAAAATACGTCAACAACAATTACGTGTTCACTATATTTATGTTAAAGATGTTGAAAGTGAAATATTAAAAAAACGAGGACGCACCTTATTTAAAGTCACGTTTACTGATAATGATGGTAATTATTATAAAGGTGTGTCACGCATACGTATTTCAAAAGATGATAAAGTGTTATGCACTTTTAAAAAACATGGTTATGTCAATATTGAAAATGTATCTAAAAGTTTTGTACGTTAAAGTGCAAAACTTTTTTTATGTAGACTTTTAAAAATATAAATGATATACTAAAAACGAATATTTTTAAAATAAAAGAAGAGGTGATTACGATTGAAGCATCCTGAAGAAATTCAAGCATTTTTAAATGGATTAAGACCATTCGAAATAGACAAAATTAATGTACCTGAATCATTATTACTTGAAATGAAAAAGTCAAAACGTGTATTACTTGATACTCCATTTAAAACTGTATTAATTATTAATAAGTATATTGAAATGTATGAAAAACATCTTAATAAATATAATCGTACAAGAAAACCTACATTGATGTATGTAGGTGTGGATATTGGAAAACAACATGTTGTTACAGCCACAGATGAATTAATGTTTGCTACATATACAAATGATAAAGATGACGAACTAGAAACATGGATAAATACTTATCATAATGCTTATAAATCTTATTATAAGGCAGTTAAAAATGAAACAGTGAATGATATAGTTAAAAGTGATTTTCAAAAAATAAAAAGTAAATTTTATTCTATTTTACAAAAAAAGATGGGACAAATTGTTGATGAGTTATTAGCATTTTATCCAAATGGGACTACCTTCTGCGTAGGGGATTGCAATACATTAAATGAAAATGAAGTGAAAACAGATGTACATAATGAATCGACACATATTGTTTTAAAAAAAGTATTTATTCAAACATTGAAAGGTAAAATTAAACAGTTGGGATTTGATGATAGTATTTATGAGGTGGGTGAATGGAGTACGTCAATACGATGTCCACGTTGTCATAGTGAATCATCAAAAAATCGCAATATTGAACTGAATACATTTCATTGTACTAAGTGTGGATATGAACATCCATGTGATGATATAGTAGCAGGTTTGAATATGATTCGTTCTTTTAGATATAATAGAGAAACAATCAATTATGTTACTATATTAGAAAGATAAAAAAAATAGTAAATATGTATTGACACGCGAAAATATAAATGATATACTAAATATGTAATAAAAATTAAAGGAGTGGTTTGATGACAAACTTACAAAAATTAGTAGATAAAAAACAAGAGGAAATCGTAAAGAATTTAGGTGTTAGAGAAACACATTTTGACAAGGATTTAAAAGGTAAAGTATTTGGGTTATATAATGTTAAACGTGATAGAGTGAATTTAATTAAAGTTGATGTATTTAATCCAGTCACAGGTGATGTGTTCTATACATTTAAACAAAATAAACAATTAGTGTCAGGTCATTTAAATATTAATGGCTTGAGAGAAGGACAACTTTTAACGGTTGATGAAATCAAAGAAAAATTAAAGAAAAACTTAACAATTAATGGTTTAAGTAAGTTTAATGAAGATGAAAATGTATTTAATATTAATGGATTTAAAGTATCAAAACGTAATTCTTATGTTCAAGCATTAAAAGGTACTTTGACATTCCATAAAGACCATGTTGTTTATAATTTTGAAAAAGTTAGACCTTCTAGCGATTTCAATAAAACGATTAAATATCGTCAAACTTTAAAAACATCATTCATTCAATTAAACGATTATGTATCTACTGAATTTAAAGAAGATGTAACAGAATATATTAATCGTCATGATGAAGAGGATGTTCAAACTGATTCACATTACATTGATTATGTAACATATGTTAGTGATGATGAACATGTCGATAAAGCCATTGATAGAATTATTACTGATTTGGCAAGTTCAGTAGAATAAAATTAAAAATAAGGGAATGGCTTAGGTCATTCCCTTATTTTTTTATACACAAAAAGGGGGTTATAAAGTGAATAAACAAACAATGAAATTAATGAAAAAGAAACAACAAATTATTAAAGAAAATATGGAAAATGCAATTAAGTATGTTGTAAGTGAAAATATCATTTTTAAAATAAATGGATATGAAACGATTAATGGCTCTACAATTCAAATTGAAAAGTTAGAAGATGATAACTATTCACTTATGTTACTTAATCGTGAAGGGTCATACACGTTTAATTTCATATTAAAATCAGTATATTATTTAACGTCTAATATGTTTGTATATACAGGTTGTCAATTTTTAATTAAAGATTGTGATGATAATTTACGTGTTTTATATCTTGATATTCAAAACACATTAGATGCAAAAATAGATTATGTAGGTGTACCTAATCATTTTTCAAGTGAGCAATCGGTACAAATTAAACGTTTTATAGTGCCTACGGAAACTGAATGTGTAAAAAAAGTACTATATAATGTGTTAGAAATGATAGAGGCACTTGACCAACTTATTTTTCGATTTAAAGATAATATTTAATTTTTTTATCAATTAAACATTCATAAACAAAATTCTAATGATACAATATGAGTATTAAATAATAAAAAAAAGGTGGCTATACAACCATGAAAAAAGTGAGTACGATTTTAGCGTCAACATCTCTATTAGCGTTGCTTGTTGCACCTAATGTTCATGCTGATACTAAATATCCTAATACAAAGTGGGATGGTAAAAATGAAACATTAATTAATATGAATTATAATGTTAAGAAATATCCTGAAAATGTTGTGACGTTAAATGATAATAAAACTAAATTGTCAAAACAAGATAAGAAAAAATTAGCGTCTAAAGGGTCAAAAAAATATTGGGCTGAATATAAAAAGTTAGATAAGTTAGGTCGTGGACAAAGTGTTCAAGGGTTAGTTACATATCAATCTTTAACAAAATCACGCGCTCAAAAACGACCATCGTTTTCATCAAGCACTCATGTTGCGGGTGAGTTTACAAATGCTCGATTTGATAAAAGTAAACAAACTTGGATTCCTACAAAAACATCAACACGTAACAATGCTGAAATCACATCAAATGGGTATCATGGTTGGTTATATAATAAATCACATTCACTTGCATATAGTTTAGGTGGCGATATGGAAACACATAATTTAACACTTGGAACACGTGCGCAAAATGTTGGTACAAATAAAGCTTCTAATGGTGGAGGTATGGGTTATGCTGAAACAAAAATACGTAAAACACTCGATAAACACCATAATGCTAAAATATTATATAAAGTAGAACCGTTATATAAAGGTAAAGAATTGTTACCACGAGGGTCACATGTCACAGCATATTCTGTTAATGATAACGGTAAAACAATTAATTTAAATACGTATGTATTTAATGCTCAGGATAATATTAAATTGAATTATAAAAATGGTGCTTGGACATATAAAGATGAATCAAAAGCACGACAAGATGATGTAAAAAGTAGTGATGAAGTTAAAAAAAAAGATAGTCAAATAGCACATGAGAAAAATGATAATATTCAAGATAATGACATAAATAATTCAGATAAAACGTCTTATGATAAAGAATCGCATAATAATAAAACAAATCATCAGTCATTTTGGAAAAAAGTTAAGTCATTTTTAAATAGTTTGCTTCATTAGGGGTGTAAAGGATGTTAAACAAACGGGATAAATTAAATAAAGAAAAAGCGCAGGTTAGAATCATTGATTATGTATCTTGCGTATTGACTGTTTTAAGCATTGTTATATTTATTTCTTTAATGATAACACCTGTATTTTGGTATGCGTTTGGGTTTGTTATATATATGATTACACTTATTGTTAATTGTATAGGTATTTTTAAAGGACGTGCTGTTTTAAATATTGTATTATTCATTATGACATTATTATGTTTTATTTTCTTTACTGCACCATTATTACTTACACCATAGCTGTTGGTAAAACAGCTATTTTTTATGTGTATTTTGACAGTTAAAAAGTTGTCAATTATAATAATTATGTAATATTGACGAATAGAAAGAGGGCATTGTATATGAGAGGGCGTACAACTGAATTAAAACTAGATGAAAAATCATTAAATGATTTAAAACAATTAAATGATGAATCACAACCATTGCCTAAAGTAATTGAATTGTTGATGTATAATGCAATTGAATCAGATAATTATGATGATATTCCACAACAATCGAAAAGAACATCTGTTTATATCAATCAGCGAATATATAAAGATTTTCAAAGAAAAGCAAAAGAACAAGGATTTAAAACAGGATTAGACTATTTACGGGCAATATTAAGTTATGAGGTATCACATGAATAATAATCCATTGATATATAATGAGATTTCTAAATCTAGTAAAAACTTCTTTAATATGTTTGTATTCGCTGTACAATATAATTTTTTAGTAAAATGTATTTTAATTGTGGCAATAATCATGTTATTAATAGGACTTATTATTAATTTAAGTAAAAACAATAAACTTTCACATATTATTTTAAGTATTGGTATTGTAGTTATGCTGATAGGATTTAGTATTCCAACTACAACGGTGTTAAAAGCAATAGAAAAAGATAGTGCATTACAATATGGTAATTATAGAGGGTCGATGTTGGTTGTTGACATGGAAAATACAGACGATTCTATGTATGATGTTTCATTAATTGATAGTCGTGTAGCAACACAATTAACTGATGATTATAAGCATGAAACTGATGAAGAACAGTTTGATGGAAACGTTCTAATTAAAGTTTTAGCATCACCTGTAACACTATCGGATAAATTTGTTGATAAATATAATATTAGGGTAGGACATCGTTATTTCATTGAAACGCCTAAAGCTATCACAATAAAAAATGAAACATATGATAGTGTGGGTATAGATGAATTAGATAAAATAGATACACATATTATGAAGATGACGGATTTAAAGGAGTGATAAGATGATTTTAATTAATGGATTTGTATTACCTTTACTATTAAGTGTATTAGTATATCGATGGTATAAACAATTTAAAAAAGAAGAATTGACAGAAGACGCATTTTTTAAACGTACTGCAATAGGAATTATTGCAATGGTTGTATGTGTTGTAGTATTAAATTTATTATTTTGATATATAAATGTTTAACAAATGTTAATTTACTTTTAAATGATAGGGTGGTATGATGAGATTTGTAGCAACTGCTACACATACCATCTTTTTAATTTTCGGATTATTGAGTCCAAAATTCATCTAATCCTAATCGTTTCGTTTCGTTATCGGATGACACCGTACCTTTTAGGTATGGTGTTTTTTTTATAGGTGTGATATTTTTAAAACATATTATTTTGAAAGAAGGCTTCATAATGAAATCACAAACGGAACTAGCATCACAATTACTTATGCGAATACATAAAAAAGAACATGACCCAGCACTTATAACATCATCAACTTATGATTGTCCATGTAAGCATGGTTTTGTACGTGTTGAAGTTGATAACACACCATTATTTAATACTGCAGATGTAATTTGTGAATGTTTAGAATGTGCTAAAAAATTTGATTTTAAATATCATTCAACGAGTGGCTATACATATTTTAAACGATAGTTTATTGACAATTTTAGTATATCATGTTATATTAAATGTATAAGTGATGATACTATTTATTAAAGGTATGGAAACCTAAATAGTATTTAACTTAAATAAAATAATTACTTATGTTTTTAGAATGTTTTTTAAAAACCATAGTGAACATGACATGACAAGACGAAAAGATACGTGTTAAACGTATCTTTTTTTATGCGATTTTTTAATCAACATTTAGTTTACACAGAAGTCAACAATTTGTATAATAAGTGCATATATTATGAATAAAGGAGGTGTCATGTTTGAAAGAATATATGACAGTTAAAGAGGCATCGGATGTATTAAATGTAAGTAAACAACGATTGTATAGAATGGTATCTTCTCATCAATTAAAAGGTGTGATTGTGAATAAAATGAAACACTTTCGTACGACATCGGTATATAGAGAATGGTATCAAAGAACGTTACATAATCATCATGTGAGAATACCAATTGAACTTATAGAATGTTGGTATATGGCAAAACATTCTGATGATAAAAAAACGCGTTTTAATGCAATTCAAAAACTTTATATTAATCATCATCATGTACCTAAATTACCTATGATATATGTATTAGAATTATTGTATGTTTATACGTTAATTTTGAACAAAATAGATAAATATAAAGGATTTCATTCTGATGATTTATCAATATATCATAAGCAATTAAAAAAAGATTTTAAAGGTCAAGATGTGCTTATTGATTTATTAATCACAAGTCTTGAAAAACAACAATATGAGCAAGTTATTTTTTTACAAGAACAAGAGTCATATCAACATGTTTTTGCAAGTAATTCAAAATTGTATGATACGTTTATGCTATTAAATAAATTTTTAGCAAATAAAATCATACGTCAATTTAGTGAACAACCTTATACAACCGTTGTTGATGATGAAATGAAAAAATTAGAAACATTAATAGATAAAGTAGGAGTTGTTATGTTTAATGCGAAATGACGAAACACTACTAACACAATATTTTAAACAGTCATTTCACGCTGTTGGATTTTTTATTTCAATTTTTTTTATTATTATCCTAGATGGTCTTGAGCAAGTATCATTAAAACAGTGTATGGTAGATATTGTGATGGTTAGTATTTTTATTTTATGGTTAGATGTGTTGTTATTTATAATGCGAAAGGATGAAAAAGATGAATGAAAAACAAGTTGTAAATCGTATTAGTAAAACCTTTACTAAGAATAATCGTCAATACTTTAATATCAAAGGAGATGCGTTTGGAAATAAAGCGGGAACGCCTGATTTTTTAACAATGGATATAAACGGACGTTTTGTAGGTCTTGAAATCAAAGCGCCATCAGGGAAACCTTATCCTAATCAATTAAGACGGGGACGTGAGATATTGGAAAGTGGAGGACGTTATGTTGTGGCATATCCTGATTTTTCAATAGAGGATTTAGATAATGAAACGATTCCAAAAGTAACTTTTGTTGATGAAGAGATGACGATATCTAAAACAACAACTGAAATAATTTTATAAGCAGGTGACAGTGTTGGCAAACAACAAAAAACAAAATAATGCAAAGTACAAGTCGTATGCACGATGGTCTAAGATATTATATCCGTTAATGAAATGGACACTTATTTTATCGGCAATTTATTTATTCTGTCGAATGTTCATATCACCAATTATTTCTAAACTCATTCATGCGTCTTTTGACCATGATAAATTAAGACACGGATATGCAGATTTTGCAAAAAAGGCTGAAGAATATTTCGATATAGGTTCAGCAATACCTCCATCATCTATGCCACATACAGCAACGTGGGGACAAAGTTATGATAAGTGGTTCATGATGGATATAAATAAATTCATCATGTTAGCTGGAACAGTATTCTTCAGTTTATTAGCATTATACTTTTTAACAATGCTTATGCGTAAACGCTCAGGTGAATATGCACCTTATCAAAGTGATAAAGAATCACGTGTGCTTAAAAAACGTATTATACAAAGTATTGGTGCAAAACGTCGTATATTAACTGATGAACCAGGCAAAAGTGTTAAAACAGATGAGGCAACTGCGCGTTTCCGTTTACGTCACATGAAAGTATCTATACATGTTGTTGCAAAACGTAATGTACCCGAACCTACAAAAATCGTTGAGGTATTAATTAAACGATTACAACAAAATGATGCGATTAATACTAAAATGGTTAAGAAATTAGATAATATGCCTGATATTTTAAGTTCACAAACAGGTATCTCGTTCGGTAACATGGAAACGATTGAAGATGGACGAATGTATCGTTTTATGGCATCTAAAATGTTATCAAGTGTTCCTGAATCATGGTTTGTTCGACGTAGACGTAAGAAAGCTGATGAGAATGGTGAAAATTTGGCTGGTATGGAATATGCGTTTCCGTTAGATTTATTTACCGATAATTCAGCAAAAATTGAAGAAAAAACAGAAATGGCTCAAAATTATTCAGATGAGGTAGAGAAAGCTGTTCGTAACTATCTTGCATCACAAAAAGTGCAAGTAGATACAGGTAAAATATTTACAGGTAATACATCTGTTCAAATTGAATACAAATTGCCACCATATATTTCAAGTTTGCCTCAAACTGACCAAATTGAATCAGGGCTTGATACAACGTTAAACGTTACAGGTGTATCAGCACAACTTAAAGGTAGCGGTATTTTAATTACAGTACCATTACCTGATGATTATAATATTCCAATTGACGTATCAACAATGATTAAACAAGAGTTTACTAAGAAAAGTGCTGACCCTACACGTTCTATCATGGGTATTCAACCTGATAGTAGTAACGTTATGAATCCAATTTCAAAAGCACCTCACTTCTTAGTTGCAGGTACGACTGGTTCGGGTAAATCAGTATTTATTAACAGTTTACTGATTACAATGATGTCACAAGCAACACCTGATGAATTAAAACTTGCTATTATTGACCCTAAAACCGTTGAGTTTACAGCTTACAAAGACTTACCATATATGTTAGTCAATCCTGTAACAGATATGTCAAAAGCGAACAACTTAGTAATTTATTTAACAAATGTCATGGATAAACGTTATCGTGATTTAGCAGACAAAGGTGTTAAAAATTTAGAGGAATATAATGAAAAAGCTGAAAAAGAAGGATTCCCTAAATTACCATTTATTGTTTTAGTTATTGATGAGTTTGCCGATTTAATTTCACAATTTAAAGAGGTTGATAAACCTGTTGCGCGTATCGGTCAAAAGGCTCGTGCTGCTGGAATCCATATGATTATCGCAACACAATCTCCACGTCGTGAGGTTATCACAGGTTTAATCAAAGCCAACGTTCCAAGTCGTGTATCATTAATGGTTGCCAACTCAACAGAAAGTCAAATCGTGCTTGATGAAACAGGTGGTGAAAAATTAAAACCACGTGGTGATTTCTGGCTTAAAATGAATGGTGGTAATAAAGTACGTGGACAAGCACCTTATGTATCAAATGATGAAATTGATGAAATTTTCAAATATATCCGTGAAAATTATGATAAACCTGAATTAGTTGATTTTGAGGCAGAACTTGAAAAAGACAATGAAGGTAATGATACTGCAAGTCAATCTGCTAGAGGATTCCATGGTACTGATAGAACACGTTCAGGATTAGGTGGACGTGGCTTAAATCGAGATAGAATGAAATCTAAAGCCGATAGAGAACGTGATAATAAAATTTATGATAACGCATTAGATGATGATAAAGAGAAGAAAAAACCTAAGACGCATACATTTAGTGGTGCTGATATTCAGAAATTACGTGATAGTCGTAAAAAACGTGAGGAAAAACGTGAATCTGAAGGTAAGGAAAAACCTAACAGTACAGGTAAAGTAGGCATGGTTAATAGTAAACAATCTAATGATAAACAAGAAACGAAAACGTTAGAAAAACCTGATACAACGACATCAAAAGATAAACCTGAATCAGGACAAAATAAACGAGTGTCTGAAAGAAATGACAGTGTTAAACGTGTTGAAGATAATAAAGAACCAAAACATCAAACATCTCAAGAGATAGTGAAAAAACGAGATGAAATGGTTACAGAACATCAACAGCATGGTTCATCAACAGTTGCTAAAAAGCGTAAAGAGGCTCAACAAAAAGCTGAAATGCGTCGTAAACAGGCACGTAAGCGAGGTCAAACTCGTGCAACACGTCCTAACACTCGTGCATCAAGAAGATAGATAAGGTGGTATGGTATGAAACGTCTTAAAGATACGTGGGAAGGCTTTTTAAATATATTAGAGGCGATAAGTTTTTTCTTATCGCCTCATAAATTTAGACATGACCCTACAAAAACAATGCCTTGGGAACAACCATCACGTAAAGAACGTCGTAAGCAAAAGCAAATAGAAAAGCAAAAAGAACGAGCGTTGAAAAAACAAAATAATAAAAACAAAAAGAAAAAAGATAAAAAAATTAATGATAAGACATCTAAGAAAATTCCTGATAAGGTTAAACAAACGCCAACCGTTAAAGAAAAGAAAGTATCGCCACTTGAGGCTTTAATGCAAAGTAATGCAACACCAACACAAGAGAAAAAATTAGGTGTTGAGGTTATGGATATTTCAGAACCTTTAACAAATGATAAAGCAAAAGCAATGTTACAAACATCTGAATCGAATCTGGCATACCACTATCATGACGGACGTTATCATCAAATTGCGGTACGCTTTAAACCTAAATCCCTAAAAGATGAATATAGAGCAAGAGATGATGTGGCTCGTAAGAACTTAAAGCCTCGATTATTTCCAAATCCTGATAAAATGAGCGCAGAATACTTTGATAGAACGCATGTTATTCCAATTGGATATCATGGTTCGGAAGATGATAATAGATTATTGGTTGGATTTAATAGTGACATTAATCGTAAAGATTTGCGTGATTTTGAAATTATGGTAGGTAATTTTAATAAAACACAAACGATTATGTGGTTTGTAAGTATTGAAAAGCAAGATGATGAATCAGCTAAATGGTATGCAACGGTTTGGAATAAAAACGGTAAAGTTTTAGTTAAAGATGTATTTCATGATAAAGATGAGTTTGTATGGTTGCCTTAATATTAAACTACTCACTTATTATAGAGTGAGTAGTTTTTTTTATTTAATTATTTACTAATGAAAATATAAATGATATACTAATTTTAAATAATGATAAAAGGTGTGATTAAATGCAACCCACGTTTCCTATTACAGATTTAAATACCTATTCTAGTAAAGATGTTGAAAATGGAGAATATGCAAAAGTATGGTCGGATGCTGTTGTGAAAAGGGCAAAAGAAGAATTTAATGAAATAGGTTGTAAGTTATACTTAATTGAGCAGTATATTAATTATGAAACAACTGATTTTATTTTTGGTTATACAACACATTATGATGAGCCATTAGATGAAAATGATGTATTTCATATTTTTAATGACATCGCGTCAGGTAGTAAACGTATGTGTTTTGCGATTGCAGATAATAAGATTACATTAAATGTTGTACGTGATGATGAAGGACAGTTTCCAATTAATCATCAGACTTTATTTGAACATGCGTATCAACGTGACGATAAACCTTTACAAGCAATTATAGGATTAGATAATAAACAAGAACCTATATATCTTGATTTGACGAATCATTTATTCATTGACCAAGATATTGCATCCACAATTGTTTTTGATGGTATCTTGGCGTCATTAATATATCAATATCGAAGTGATGAACTTAATTTTTTAGTAATAACACCTAATTCATTTGAATTTATTCCTTATGATAGGTTGAGTTATTTATCAAAACCCGTGAGTGATTCATTTAATTGTATAAGTACGTTAATAGAATTAGAAAAAATTATTGAAGAACGAGAATTTAAAAATGAAATTGAGGTTAATCCTAAGCATCAACCACTTATTGTTATGATGCATGATTACAATGAGTTAGAACGAACTAATCCTGAACTTAATTATGTGGTTAAGCGGTTGATTAAGCGTTGTGTCAATATAGGTATCATATTTGTCATACAACAAAAAGCAAATACATTTGTTAATGCGTTATTTGATGAATCAATAAAACAGATTGTTTCATTATCAAATTTCAAGTTATTTAGCACTGAAAGTGATGATGAAAAATTAGGAGATTATGAATTTATTTATCAACAAAATAACAATTTGAAAAGAGGAACGATGTGTGAAAAAAGAGGAACGATGTATGAATTAACAACAGGTGAACTTGATAGAATCGTAAACCGATTTGAAAAATAAAATGTGTTATACTTTTTATGTAAGTATAATTTGAAAGGGGACTTTTTAATGAATTTATATAAAGATATTAAACGTAAAGTTGAACAAGACGGGGCTGAAAAAACTGCACGTCTTTATTCACCACTTAACACAATTACTTATGGTGAGGCATTAGATGTTATTTCTGAACATGAACGTCATAGTAGTTTAGATATGAAAGCACATGATTTAAAACGTAAGTTTGAACGTGAAAAAGAGAATCGTCGCTTACGTGAACGTGAACAAGTTGATTTAGCGAAATTGTTTGAATAAATGCCTTAATGACGCTATTTAGAGCGTCATTACTTTTTAAATTTATTTGTCAATTTCAGTATATCATGTTATAATTAAGTAGATATAAAATATAGAAAAAAAGAGGAGATTTGGTAATGGTTATTAAACATGAACTTACAGATGATAATTACTACTCAAAAGAGATGGGACTTAAATATTTATCAGTCCATGCACTTATGACATATATGAAAGACCCTGTTATTTTTTGGTTAAAAGCACATGATTATTTAAAAGATTCTAGTAGTCCAAGTGCAAATGCAGGACGATTATTTCATGCGTTTATGAATGATGAAAAAGATTTTTTAAAAGAATTAAAAGCGTTAGGTACTATTCCTTTTTCAATTAAAAAACAACATTTAGATGAGGCAGGTATTGATAAAAAGTTAAAAGATATTACAACAGAAGATGTTATTGAAATGGTATATGATGACCCTCACTTATTAGAGCCTAAAGCTGATTTTGAATCAGTATGGCAATATATTGCAAATCATTGGCATAAACGACATGAACAATGGACAACGCCTCCTAATAGTTACAAAGAATTAATTTTAACTGGTGATATTGGTGGTGCTAAGTTTAAAGGTCGTTTAGATATGCTTACAATCGACGGGGAAGATGCATATATTTATGATTATAAAACATTAGCACTCAAAGATAATTATGGATTTTGGTATGAGGATGGGGAACGCTTTAGTAAAGACTTTATTCATGAATATAATTACGATTTACAAATGATGGCATATTCACAACTTGTTAAGCAAAATTTTCCACAAGTTAAAAATGTGTTTATCCAATTTGGATGTTTGATTAAATCAGGAAAAGTCGAGTTTTCAAAATTCCCATCAGGTTATGTTGAAACAGAACGTGTTAATATTTTAGATTTAGCCAATAATAACCGTTTTAACGGACGTTCGCCATTACTGGTACTTTTAGACAATTCAAAAAATGCTTATGATACGTTACAATTAAACAGTGATGAAATGGTTAAACGTTATGGTAGTGAAAATGTATTTTTAGAGTTATTTCTTAATAAAGGAACACAATTACCATTCGATGCATTTCGTAAAGTTTAATTAGATGAGGTATTCGATAAGATGAAAGAAAAATCATTAGTACACATGATAGCACAACGTGTACGTTATATTTTTGAAGAAAGTAAACATTTTCCAATATCTGTTATAGATAATTCAGATATAAAAGAAAAAATAGAACAAGCATTAAAAACGCGTTATGGTTTAGTAACTATAACGCGTAACCATTTATATAAAGTTGAAATCATATCAACGATTTCATATCGTGCTTGGGCAAACTTAATTATTAAAGATTTTAGGTTAAGTAAACGACAGATTGCGTCAATTATAGAATTAGATACAATCATATCTGAACAAACGATTATTGATTATATTATGATACATATTGAACATATTAGGTTAGGTGATATCATGCTTTATACAAAAGAGGACGTATTTCCAACAAAACATCATTTTAAAGATAGATTAAGTGCTTATTTAAATGAGTACGGGGTAATAGAATATGCGAACGTTCATCCGTATGATATAGTTGATGAATTATTTGAAACAAGTCATTCATTATATGGTGTGACTGAACTTAATTTAGATGATATTGAGTATCAAGTTTTAAGTTGTTATTTTAAACCTATTGACCTAATTGTTGATACTTTATATCCAAAAGTACAATATAAAAATGATGTGGTTTATTTAGAGTCTGATACGTTTATTAAAGATTTAATTAAATATCGTTTAGTTGAATTGAATATAGATGTTGAGATGATAAATACACCTGAAGGGGAATTAGTATGACTAAAGAGTTTGTAGATGAATCAACATTTCATGTAAATAGAGAAGATATACCTTATTTTTCATTAGGACATCGTTTAAATAGCGATGTTCCTTTTAGATTATCTTTTGAAGATTTAAGAACAGGTATTGTTGTAGGTGTAAGTAATCATAATCAATCTGAAAAGTTTATTAAAACGCTTTTAAGAGGACTAACAACATTTCATAATAATAATTATATTGAAACACATATGACAACATTACATGATGATACTAAAGAACTAACTAAAACATTTACATTAGATGTGCATAAACAATATGATAGTGACGGAAGTATCATTAGTTTGATTAAACAATTGAATTATGAAATTAAATTACGTGAATCATTATTTAATTCATATGATGTTGGTAATTTAAGAGCCTATCATCAACTTACAAATGAACAAGCACCACAAGTTGAATATAAACTTGTCATTATAGATGATATAGACTCGTTAATTGATACTGATTCTTTATTAAAAGATATTATGCGTATTATTCATAAAGGTGCTGATTTAGGTATCATTATTATTGGAATGACACGTTTTTCAGATTTAGATATATTACAACATTTACTTACTGTGGTTAAACAACGTATTGTATTTGAAACACAAAATGAATCAGATAGTGAGTGTATGATTCGATATGGTGATGCTATGCAACTAAAAAATTATGAATTTATTTACTATAATAAAGAACGTATTCAAACAATGACTGTATTCGGTCAATTATAATTTAAATATATCTACTTACATCGTCATTTTCTTTTTTAAAAAAGTACGTGATAATGTAAGTAGATTTTTTATTATTTGTGAGGTGTCATATATGCAAAAAACAGATAAAGTTATTGAGTATGTTGCAAGTGACATTCATGATGTTGCTTTAGATGAAACAATGCTAGGCGATTATGTTAGTGAAAATAGTAAAGATTTAATTAAATCATATGTCATTGATGAGGCTGATGCTAATGGTTATAACAATCATGGTAATGATGATTTAATTGAAAATTTACTTTATGATGTTGAGGCTACATTATCGGGTGATTTCAATGAACTTGCAGAAGAGTATATTGATGAAAATATTGATTTAGATGAACTTGAATCAGTAGAAGAACTTGATTCATATTTAGCTGAAAATCAAATTCTTCAATTTATCATTGACAATTATGAAAATTCTCTTAATATCGAAATTATCATTCAAACAGAGGTTGAAGAATGGAATGATACTCGTTTTGATGTTGATGATATCGAAAGAGGACTTGATGATTATTTTGATAAAGATGAGATGGTTCGTTTATTAGAAACAGATAGAGAATATGTTCAAGATGAATATGATGATGCTGTTTATGACCAATTACATGGTTATCCACCTAAGAATAATACAGATTATAGCGTCATTAATTTTGAATTAGACAATTTATCTGATATTGCAAATTATCTTTATACACATGCAGGTATTTATAGTCTATCTCAATATTTAAACGGTGGTGGATTTTATGAAGATATTGCTAAAAGTGAATTATTCAGTTGTGAGGTAACATTTAATCAAAATGGTATGGATGATGACACGTTAGCTTTACTTAACGCGTATGTTGAAAATGAATTTGAAGATTACATCGAAAATGACCATATGGCAAACTTTAGTGAACACGCTTATGAAAAATATGGCTATGATGTTGTAGAAGTATTTGAAAAATACGCGTTAGAAGAAGTTAAGCGTTTAGGTTATACAGAGGCTACATTAGAAGATATGCAAAGTGTTAGTATTGATTATCAATTTGAAAGCAATATTTCACCATCAGATTGGGCATCAATGTTTATTGAGAATCAAGATTTAAATATTAAAAGTGGTATGACAGAAGATGACATCGACGAACAAGTTGTTGTCAATGCACCTGAATTTATGGCAGGTTATATAGAAAATATTAGTGTGTGTCCTGATATTCAAATGTCAAAAGAAGAACTAGATGAATTGTTTGGTGAATTAGATATTGAACGTCATCCTAGTGTGAGTGTTGTTGCAGACCGATTATCACAAGCTGTGGATACACAAGAATACATTCAATATATTATGACAGAACAACAAGACCAACTCATTGATTATCTTATTCCCGTATTGCTTGAAGAAGGTTTTGAATCATATTATAGTACTGATGATATCAATGATGCTGGAATTAAATGGCGTGCTGTATCAGATGGATTTGATTTTGATGCAATCGCTGATGAAATTATGAATTTAAAAGAACCACTTAAACAATATGACACATTGAGTGATTATTTAAATGATAAAAGCACATTGTATTTTGATGTGTTTGAAACAGGCTATGCTTACATCCATATGGAAGTATTATCTAGTCCTGATGAATTAGAGGAGGAATAAATTTATGGCAAATGAACAACAATTAAAACAATTAGAACAAGATTTTGAAACAGTGATGCACGATAACAACGGGTTATATGAATTTGTAAAACAAGAGGCTGATGAAAGTAAATTAAAAGAAATGATTCGTGGCGCTTATGGTGAGGAACATTTTTATATTCCTGATAGAATGGATGAATTTAAAGATTTAAATTTTGAAATGGTATTTTCATTTAGACAAGCACCTGAAACATATGCAGAGCAGTATTTAAGTCTTTTAAAGGATAATGAACAAGATAAAAATATTTCATATACTGATGATGATTTAAGACATTTCTTAATCATTGGTATGCCTCTTGATATGAGTATGCAAATTGTTATTCATGATGATTTACAAGAGTTTATGAATGAACATTATGATTTATCTCAATTTAGAGAACGTGTTGAAAGTGAATTTAATGTAAGTGAAGTTAAACAAGAGTTACAAGAATCTACAACACATCGTTCTGACTATGAGGGTGTAACACAAACCATTATTGAAAAAATGCACGAAGAGGGATTCCCTGATACAGTTGATTTAGATGAAATTGAAGTATCTATTGAAAATATTAAACCAAAGTCATTTGACTTAATCGCATCTACATTGTTTGTAGAGGCGGGTTCAACATTAGACCATTATTTCAGTAAGTTTTATATTCGTGATTTAGTACAATATGATTTAGTAGAATATGATGTTAATATCTTAACGGATGTGAACGATGTTAAAGACGGTATAGAGGATTATATTGAAAACTTTGATTTTACAAACATTAAAAGTGACGTTGTAGATGGTTTTGAATATGAAATGATTGAAATGGTAGAGGAACGATATCCTGAGGAAATTAAAGAAATTCAACGTGAGTTTATTAAAGAATATGTATCAAACAATCATAGTGGTGTAGATGAAAATGAAATCATGGATGCAGTATTAAGAGATGCAGAATCATTCTTTAATTACAAAATTCAAGCACCATCTAATTACAGTAATTTTACTGAATTTATAAAAGGACTTGCATTTGATGTAGGTGCAACAAGTGATGATGACTTATTAAATAAAATTGATACAACAGGTGTATTAACAGAATTTGTATATGATGGATTAATTGTTCCTAGTAAACAAGCTGAAAGTGATAAATATGCAGTTGTAATCGAATTTAAAGATGATGCTGTAACTGAAATGATGTATGAGTTTGAATAATTTTAAATATAACTAGAGATATACACCTATTCATTTAGAATAGGTGTATTTTTCAATTTTAAGCATGTTTTAGCGTACCTATATTAAATCAAATAGTTTAACATACCTAAATAGTGTTGCTGTAAAAAGGTATCTCAAAAGCGTTTATAAAGTATTATAAAATTTTAGGAAAAACTTTATAATTTTAGTTGACGAAATTAGTATATCATGTTATATTTTTATTGTACTAATGAAGTACGCCACACGCTAAGTGGTAAAAAAATGCTTAAAGTTTCAAATGCGTTTAGATACGCGAAAGTTTTACATGCGTTTAGATACGCGAAAGTTTTATACGCGTTTAGATACGCGAAAGTTTCAAATGCGTTTAGATACGCGAAAATTTTAAATGCGTTTAGATACGCGAGATGAAAGGGGCTATTTTTATAATGGCAGAAGAAAAATTTAATAAAGTATTTGGTAAAGTTGCAGGAGTAACAGAGAAAGAAGCGACAGAAAATGCACCTGCTCGTTTGTATTTATTATTGAAAGAGAATAATATTTTCTCATTTCATGAAGAAGAAATTACTGTAAAACTTACAGAAACTAATGACAATGGTGAATACAAACGTGATGCTTTAGAAAAGGCTTTTGACACACTTAAAGAACGTGTTGAAGGTGATGTGGATTTCAACTTACCTAAAGAAATTAAGGTATCAACAGTTGAAACACAAATCAAGAAAATTGAAGGACAAGTTGTTGAAGTGTATGTAGGTACTAACACATTCAAACGTGATGATGGTACAGAAGTGGAAACATCTTATCATTCATTATATGAACCTGTAAGTAACTTTGAATACGCTCAAGCAAATGCTAAAGTATCAGAATTAGTAGACGCTAATCCTGAAAAATACAAAGAAAATGCTGTATTCAAACTTTATCCGACAGCTTTCCAATACGAAATTAACACTCGTCGTTACGACAAAGCGAGCAATTCATCTGAACCTGTAAACATGGTTGAGGAAACTGCAACTCGTTTAGGTCTTTATAAGTATCTTGGTGGAATGTTGAAACAAGGTACTGAAAAAGGTGAAAAAGAGGCTACAAAACGTCTTAAAAACATGCAAAATCTCATTACTGCAGATGGTAAAGATATTAATGCTACAACAGGTGAGATTTTAAGTAATGTGGGTACGTTTAGTGAAGAAGGTAAATATGCTGGGGATTTCTCTCAACTCATTTTATCTCAATTAACTAGCTTACTTTCTCGAACAAGTCGTAGTGGTCGTGCTTATACAGGTACGGTTCGTATTTTAGGTAATATTGAGGGTGAAAGTGAAGAAGATGTGTACCGTACATCTCCATTACGTGAACTTTTATATCCTAATGCAAAAAACCGTTACCGTGTAATTTTTAATCCACAAGACACTAACTTTACAGAATGGAAACATATTTTGGAACCACTGTATTATTTAGGTGTCGTGACTGATAGTCATGTGGCTGAATTAAAAGAAATGACAACATATCGTGAAATCGGCGAGAAAATCATGCAAATCATTTTGGAAAATCGTTTAGTTGCGAAAGTAACACTTGCTAAAAATGGTAATAACTCATTCTTCCAATTAGTTGGATTTGAATTACCACAAGGTGATGACGTAAATCGTCCATTATCTAAAGCAGTTCAAAACGATAACATTGATAAAAGTGAACTTGCATCAGATGAGCCATTAAAAGAAGGCGTACAAGAAGAAAAAGAACAAGCAACACAAGACGCGTCAGAAAATAGTGTTGAAACTCAATCTGAGCCTGAAACAGAAACTCAATCAGACAACAACTCAGATAATCCATTTAGCACAAGCAATGGTAAACCAATTGATATCAGTGATGATGATTTACCATTCTAATTAAAGTCTAAGGTATTACTTTTATAGTAATACCTTTCACTTATAAGGTAATAGAATTTTTTTCTATTACCAATCAACTATTTAATACGTATTGAATGGTTGATTGATAATAGAAAACAATCATCGCAATTTGAAAATGAATCCAAAATCAAAATATAAATAAGTGAGGTAAAATGCGATGGTCGAATCATCAAAACTTAATAAAGTTTATAATTATTTAACGAAGAACAATCGCCGAAATTTAAAACGTTTTGCGAAAAACGAAATCAATCCAATAGATGTAGCTGAGAAATGTGATGTTTCTAAGCAACTGGTGTCACATGAAGTTATTAAAATTGATGAGAATATTTTTAAAGAACGTAAAGAAGATAATCGTGAGCGTTTAGAACATATTCATAATCAATTGTTAGAGGGTATTCCTTTAGATGTGATTTTAAAACAACCGTATGCGAAATTGTTCACAACTGAGGCTACAAAGAAAAATATCCATCGTGGTAAAGATGTAATTGTATCACGTATGGTTACACACGGTGTTATTGAAAAACGTAGTGACATGAATAAACACATTTTTGTTACAGATAAACTTAAAAATTTCATTAATATTTCTCAAATTGAAGATGAAATTAAATATAGTGATGAAAATGATTTACGTAATAAAGCTAAAATTGGACGTGATTTTGAATCATCATATACAAAAGTATTAAATATCCGTAATCAAATGCAATCTCATGGACGTGCATTACCACAATTACCTGATAATCAATATGATGTATTAAAACGAAATATCGCTATTGCGAAATTATCACTTGAGGGTGAATCTAATGAATTAATTCAAGAGAAATATCCTGATGTGAAAGATATTGATTTAATCATTGAATCATACGAACCATATATTACACTTATTCCTGAGGATGAATAATGAGTGTTTTAAAAAAAATATGGCATAAATTTGATAATGTGACGTGGGTGTTATTAATCGTCAATTCATTAAGTTATTTATATAACATTAAAGTGAATGGTATGCGTGCAATAACAGGACTTACTACAAATCAAGAACTTGTTCATATAGGAGCAACGTCACATCAACATAATTTTTTAACAATGTTTACAGCTATATTCTCACATGCATCATTGTTACATTTTGCCATCAACATGATATCATTACTACTTTTGAGTGAATTAATTACACATTATTTCTCAAAAAGCTGGTATATTTTTACATATTTAGGCTCAGGTATAATTGGAAATATATTTTCACGAATTATTAATCCTGATTTACTTACACTAGGTGCATCAGGTTCAATATTTGGACTAGTTGGTATGTTAGTCGCTGGCGTAATACTACGCAATATACTGACTGAATTTAAATCTATGACATCTAGTATATTATTACTCGCAGGTGGGTACATTGTATTTACATTTATAGATAGTAATGTAAACATTGTGGCTCATTTAACAGGACTTCTTGTTGGAATGGCAGTTACATTTATTTTTGTATATGTTTTTAAAGATAAAGTTAGGTGATAACGTGCTTACGTTTATTGCAATTTTATATCTTATTCTTATTTGTTTTTGTGCAGTATGTATTCTGTTTGTAATAGCACACCTAATTTATTTATTGTGTTTTAAATCGAGTAAAGCCACTCGAACACGTCGATATTATTATGAATTAAGACGTACTAAAAAAGGCTTACAAGAACGGATTTATTATCCATCAAAATATCGTAAGCATAAGAAAACAAATAAAGAAGATTTTAAGTCAGATATGTAAAAATTATCTGACTTTTTTATATATTTCACTTGACAAAATTAGTATATCATGTTATATTCAGGATGATAAAAAATGAAAGGAGGATGTGACATGTTATTTACACTTATTGCATTTATTTTAGCAATTGTGTTTTTTGTTAAATGGATTCATACAGATATGAAAGATTCAAAATCAAAACGTTTATTATTGTTTGGATTCATGACATTCTTCATGTTCACAGTATATACAGGCATCTTCCTTACTTTAAATAGCGTATTGTAGGAGGGTGTACCAATGGAACATGTCAAAGTGTTTTTAAAAGAAAATGGACTCCTAATCGCTGGATTGGGAGTTTTTTTAATTCTCTTTTATTTTATAATTGAGGGATTAGTAAGTTATATTAATATGAATATACATATGAAATCTGATAATACGCCAGTTGTTAATCAACAAGTTAAAAAAGAAAAAAATATGAGTGTGTTATTAATTGGAACTGATAATCCTGAAAACAATCATGTTAGAACAGATGCTTTAATATTTGCTACATATAATCATAAAAAAAATGAAATCACAACAGTGAGATTGCCACGTGATATCTATGTTGAATATCTTGATTACAAAGGTAAAATCAACGGTGTATATGATATGTATGGCATGGATGGATTAACAAATGTTGTTGAGGAATATACAGGTGTTCCAATTACGAATTATGCACAAGTTGACTTTAAAGGACTAGAGGATATTGTGGATAGTATTGATGGTATCAATTTAGAATCAAATGTTACTATCAATGAAACAAATAATGCAGAAGTTGGACAAGATGTATTTATTAATCAAGGTCAAGTTCATTTGAATGGTAAAGAGGCATTAGCTTATGCAAGAATACGTCATACTGATAATGACATTGAAAGAGGTAAGCGTGAACAACAAGTATTAAAAGCGATTATGAATAAAGTGATGTCACCATCAGAACTTCCGTATTTAACAAAAAATGTTAATACGATAAGCACGTATGTAAAAACTGATGTGAATGTAAATGAAGTATTACCTAAAGCTATTTCAAAACCAAGTATGAAGCGAATTGATTTTGATTGGACAAGTTTTGATTACAAGGGTAGTAGTTTTGTTTATTTAGTACCTGAGGAACGAAAACGTATTAGTGAAACATTAAGACAATCTATTGGATTAGATAAAGAACCATTGAGTGATATGGTGTTATATCCAAAATATTGATATAATAATAAAAGGAATAGCCATGAGAAGCTGACTTAAATTTTTAAGAGGACTCATGTGCGGTCAACACGTAGTAGTTTATACGTGTTGATTTTTTATGTACGGAGATTGACAATTTACGTATATCATGGTACTTTTAAATTAATTTTATATGTATAAAAGAGGTGTTAAGATGAACGAAAAGTTACATCAAGCGACACATTTTTTAGAACAGTTATTTACAACGCCACAGGGTGCGATTGCTGTTGCTGTTATTGTACTGGGTATTCTATATTTCTTTACAAATAGATTAGGTCAATAAATTTAAACGAAAGGACAAGTGAAATGAAAACATTAGATGAATTAAAACCATTAATGGACGGGTCTTATGAAGATAAAAGAGAGGCGTTAAGTTATGGTTACGACGAAATTACTAAATTAGGACAACAAGATGATAGTACCGAAATTAAAAAGTGGGCTAATTTTGTACATATAAATCAAGGTTTAGTGCCAGCTAAAGTAGAACCTGAATATCAACGTGCAAAAGATGAACGAGATAAAAGTAAAAAACGTTCTGTTTTAGCATTAGTATTCAGCAGTGTTATGGCACTTGTATATATAGCAGGATGTGTTGTACCTGCACTTACAGGTATGATATTACTTGCTATCATTTTATTTGTTATTGGACTTATTGGTGCATGTGTAGGATTATATTATTGGTCTAAAATTGCTATTAATTACGAAGATGAATGTAATCAATATTATCAACAAGTTAAAGACATACGCAACAAATCAAAAGATTTCCAAAAATATGTTGCTGATACATCATTTAATTTATAAAGACAGCTTTTGTTGTCTTTATTTTTTATATTTAAGTTTACATATAAAAATATTAATGATATACTAATTATGGTATATAAAAAGAAGAGGTGTCTTTATGAAAGAAGTATTAAAATTAACATATGAAGGGTATGTATTAAAAATAAATCATGCTACTGAACTTAATTATTATTTTGGTGAAGTGACACATGTAGATGATGAGAAAACATGTATTGTGGCAGAAGATGTTATTGTATATATACCAAGTGAAAAACAAATTTTACTTGAATTAGAAACTAAAAAATATTTTCCTTACACACATTTAGAAGATTTAGAAACATATATTGGAGAACTTTCCAATTTACGAAGAGCATTAAGTTATTTTAAATATACACTTGAACAATTAGGGTATGATACTGACCCGTTTAGGTAAAAGTTGAATATACATGATAATGTATGAATATTCATTATTATGTTTTAATAAATTTGGTATTATTTGTCATTCCAATATATTGTATGATATATAATAACAAGTGTACGTAGTAGGGAGTAAGGCTTATGTTAAAGATTGTTATTCCTGTCATATCAGGGACTATTGGTGTCATTATGGTTATTTATACAATTTTTTGTATGTAGAGTTTGACAATTTTAGTAAATGATGTTACATTTAATTCAATGTTATTGATTGTTTTCTATTATCAAACTTTACTAATCATGACATTAGTTGCTTACGCTTAGCGTGAGCAATTTTTTTTATGTTTAAATTGACACATAAAAACATTAATGATATACTAAATGTTATAAAAAAAAGTAATAAAAAAGGAGGTACTATGTGTGAGTGATACAATAAGTGCTAAAGATAGATTGATGAATGAGGACATGAATCATTTATTTGAAAATGATGAAACTCTTAAACATCATGATGTTGTAAAAAAAGATAATAAAAAGCCTTATGAAAAAGGTATTCTTATAAAAAAAGATGTGATTGATAAAATTATGCAAAATGATGATATGGACATGCATAATGAAACAAGTGATGAATACAATAAAAAATTAATTGCTTATCAAAAGCGTCGATTAAAACGAGAAAAAGGATTGATTTATACTGGAACAGGCTTAGCTGATTCACTTATTGGAATTGGGGCTATGCTGAGTATTAATTATTTTGATAATTTATATGCAACTTTATTTACTGGTGCTGTATCAGTTTCAAGTTTTATAGCCAGTTTACTTATATCAAAAAATTTTTCAGATGGTGTTAATATTCAATATGAAAAATATGATGCGCAAGAAAATGGAACATTACCATATGAAAATTTAGCTACTTCGTATGCCGAAGAATACATTGGTGATAGTTCATTAAATTATCTTAATGAAATTATATTTTTTGAGGCTAATCCTAAAAAAATGTATCGACGTTATATGTTTATAGATGCAGGGGAAACAAATAAATCAATACTTACTTTAAAATATCCTGATACAGAAATTGAATCGATTGATGTATCTCATCCTAAAGATGTTAGACAATCAGAATTAATTAATATTTGCGATATTCCACTTTACACAAAATCTGATGTTTTATTAAGACATATTACAATATTAGAAGGAATTAAAGCCTTACAAGACACAGCAAATGAGAAACTACGATATGAAATTCAAGAAGAATATCGCGAAAATTATTATTATAATGAAAAAGCATATAACGATACAACATATTATCAGTCTATTTTATCTCAAAGAGAACGTATTGACAGTGAGATTAAACGTTTAAAAGTAAATGATAAAAAGCGTATGAAAGATAGTGAAGAACGTCGTAAAAATTATGAAAAACGTGTATTAAACCAATAATAAAAGGGAGTGTTTTGATGATTCAATTAGACAAAATACCTTTTAAAAAGTATTCTTTTTACCATGAAGATTTAGGTTACTTTCAATTTGATTCTTTTGATATAATAGAAAAATTCATGAATATTGATTTAAATAAAGATGATACGCTTTGGATTAATAAAAAAGATAGTGGTTTAGTTAAATTCGTAAATATTGAGTATGTTAATCACAATTCAGCTAATTATAAAACGTATCATTTTAAAGTATCTGAAACAAAATCAGCATTTACATCACATATAAGGTTATATGATAATGATGTTTATTATGATTTTATTATTCATACAGATGAATCAGATGATTTAGTTTCTGTAATGATAAAAAAGATTGAAGATGATAATGATAACGTAGATGCAATAAGTTATACATTCCCTAAAATTAATAATAGCGTTGATGAACGTATCATTAATGTTAATGAACGTGTGTTATATAAGAAAAAAGAATATTTAGAGGAATCCGAGCGAGTTCATAAGATGGATGATGCTTATAAGAAAAAGAAAAGAAATTAGAACGATTTTCTTATATATTTTCACTAAGTATGGTGTTAATAGGTGTAATAATGATGGATACCTCTTTAGATTTTTTAACAACACCGTTTACATTAATCGCAACGATTACACAACTTATTGTAATCTCAATTACAATGTTTTATAATAAGACGTTCGTTAAAGAATATGGAAAATTAATACAAATGGAATCAGATGCAAATGAAGATGATTATATTAGTGATGAGGAACTATCTTATCTTAATGAAATTGTGACAAAATCTGATGATTCAACGACATTATATCGTCGTTATTTATTCTTGGATGCAACAAAATCTACTGGTTCAAAATTAGCTTTAATAGGGACGAATAATTTAACACCAGCTATTACAAAAAATACTGAATTAGCTTATAAAGAAACAATATTAGAGCATTGTGATATTGAACCTTTATCAAAAACTGATTTAATCAAGCAACACGTTAATATTATACAAGCTAAAGATGAAATGGAACGTATAGATTTAGAACGAAAAAAAGAAAAAATAAGTTCTAAATATCGTCATAATCTTGATAGTCGAAAAACAATTGAACATTCACTGTATCATCAATCATTAAAAAAATTGAATGAAAAAGTAATGGATGAAACAGAAAAGAATAAAATTAAAATAAATGAGTTAAAAGAAAATGAATCACATTTATTAAAATTACATTTAGAACAGTATATAAAAAATAAATAAAATCATTTTAAAAAGCACAATGTTTACTGGCGTTGTGCTTTTTAATATTGATTTATAAAAATATAAATGATATACTGAAATTAATATTTAAATTAAAAGAGGTTATATTATGATTGGATATGATGAGCAACGATTAAAAGAAATGATACTGTATCATGAAAATACAGGTTTTTTCACATTGAATCAAAAAAAGTCTGTTATAAATTTAATAAAAGATGTCGAATTTTTTAGTAAAAAAGTTATATACCATATTGATAAACAAGGAAAATTAGTTGAATTTGGTTACTTAAATAGAGAAGTAATACACCTTAATAGAGATGGATTTGCTGTTAAATTTTGTTTATATATAAATATATCTGAGGATTCTAATAAGAAAAAATATGAAAAGATAACTATTTATACGCATACATCTGATGATGATATTACTATTGAGGGTTATAGTACACCTGATGAAAAAGGACGTATCCATGAAATTAAGTTTAATCCTGTTACAAATAAATCAATAACGCATGATTTTATGATAAATCAGGATATGGTAAATATAGGTGTTCGTCTTGATAATGATGAGTTTGATACGTATGAAAATTTTTATAATACAATAAGAGATTATAGTAATGATAAAGCGAAAAAAGTTAAACAACATATTTTATTAAGACCTATTGTTGAAATATCTGTAAATACTATATCATCAATACTAATCATATTATTTAGTGGATTATTTCTTTTTAAAGGAAATTTATCTTTATTATTTATGACTCTTATAATTATTGTTCTAATGTTGTCTTTTGGATATTACCAAGATATATTAGAAAAAAGACAAAGTTTATCAAGAGATGTTAATTCTTTAGATGATTTTGATATATACCACGATTTTGTTGATGATAAAGTTGTGAATTATTTAAATGAAATCATTGCTTTTAAAGATAATCCTGAAAAGTTATATCGACGTTATTTGTTTTTAGACATGACGCAATCAGATAAGACATCATTTAAAGTAATTTATCCAAACGAACCTATTAAAATTATTAATGAAAATAAAGATATGTCAGCGAATGACAAAGCACGAGTAAGTATGTGTCAGGTTCCTTTTATTGAAAGTGATGAGTTATTTTTAAAATATATGGCAGTGATGAGAAATCGACACCAAGAGGAAGAATATCAACAACATAAAGAATTTATTGAAACACAACAAAATGTGGCTAAGCAACAATTAACACATAAAGAAATGATGCAAACACCTTTTTATCTATCAATGAATGGTGAGTTAGAATATGTTAAAGAACAACATCATTTAGAACATCTTGATTATAAAAAGAACGTTGAATTAAATAAGCAACTACAATATGATTATGAAAATAAATAAAAAGAACGTGGTTAAGTAGTTATGTTAATTACTTAACCACGTTCTTTTAATTAATTAAGTGTAAAAGTACCATGACCTGCAACAATTCCGTGTTCGGGTTTGACTTCAATAGTGTCATACTTTAAAAAATGACGCTCATTTTCATCTACTGAAAATAAGGAAATGAAATATATTCCACCGTCCCTACCTTTTGATTTGATGATATGTTTACTGTTTTTTTTCTAAAGATACATCACCAACTACTTTCCAGTCTGCTTTTTTAGGAACAATGTTTGTTACTGATACTTCAATCAAATTAGTTGTATGTTCACAAATGTAATCATTAATTTCTTTTGGATAATTTTTATTAACGTTTTTAAGAATAAAATTGTTTTTAGTATTCATTTATCGCACCTCTTTTTTATTTATTCATTGTTTAATTTACCAGTACCAATTTGTTTAATTCCATGTTCTACTGGAACATTTACTGTATGCAGATACATAAATTCACGACCACTATTAGTAAGCAAAAATGTCGAAATGAAATATACACAACCGTCGTTTCCTTTATTTTTAATGATAAAACTTTCACCTTCAGGTAAATCATCACTGTAAATTGGTTTGCAGATTGCTTTTTCAATATCAATATTAGTTACACATACCTCAATATCATCCTGTGTGCCATTAATAATAAAGTCATTCACTTCATCAGGGTAATCAGGACTTGTATTTTTGTTAATTAAAATATCTTTATTAATCATTTAAAAAGCCTCTTTCTTTTTTTATTATTTTTAATACATATTTAGTATATCATTAGTATTTTTATATGTCAATACTCGCGATAAAAAAATATCACGTTTAAAACGTGATATAAATATGGAGTCGGCGGGAGTCGAACCCGCGTCCGAGGATAGTTTTTCATAATTGTAATACAACCGTTTGCTTATTTTATTCTTTTTACATCATCAGAAACGCTAAAATAAGCAAAATACAGACATCAGATGGCTGTTCGATACTTATACACCTAACAGCTTGAGTGTACAGTGTCTACCACGATAGGTTGATACAACACAATTAATTAGGTAGTGTTTTAAAAGTGTTGCATGTAGCTTATGCTACTTGTAATTCTTGTTTGTCAGTTATATTTAACTGTGTAAGTTTTATAACGTTACAGGTTAAGTTGTGAATTATGCGACCCGACCCCCGTCGAATCCAAAAACGACCCCTTAATATTAATTTATATAATTAGTATATCATTATTGTTTTTACAATGCAATCTTTTTTTCATCATTGTTCTTGTATTTCATCATCCTGTTTATGATAATAAACTTATATTTATATATAGGAGTGATAGGTATGGCATTTAGTGTAGGGGACGCATCTCGTCTAAATGATGTAATTAGTGATGTATTAAGAAAAAAATCAGTATTAAGTGCTGAATTTACAAGACAATATCCTGAGATTGAACGTGATATTGTTAAAGAGGCTTTAAGTGAAAATGGTTTTCCAAAAGAGGCTGATACTGATAATACAAACGTTAGAGTTATTCCAATTTCAAAACATAATTCTAATGATTGGTTGTTTAGTATATTTTATCATGATGACGTGATTAATGAAGAAAATCATGCATCTTTTGATACTGATAAAATACGAAATATTATGTTAGACCGTTATCTTGACCATTTTGATTTTGATGTCGATATTTTAGATAATTTAGTATCTTGGCGTGATAATAATTTTGATATAGATTATCTTACTAATCGTGCAAATGATACATTGACAGATATGGATGATATTGAATATCATAATATGATAGCTGAACGTGATTTTGAATCACATATTAGAGAAGAATTAGAAAACTTTGCTAGAGAACATGATATTTTAGATTCTTTTTCATCAGCAGACAACCTCACATCTAGTATCAAATATGATATTGTCATGACGCAAAGCGGAAGTGTAAGTGATTATATTGGTAATCATTATGATGAAATTAAAGAAAACTATGATAGTGTTACTGATTATATAAGACATGGTTTTTTATCAAATTATATTATTAAAGATGACCAAACAACTTATACTGTAAATATTACATCTGACCCTGAAGATTTTATAAATGAATAACTTACAACAATACACACTATAACGTATAGTGTGTATTGTTTTATAAAAATACTTATGATATACTAATTTTGTAAAATTGAGAAAAGAGGGTTATTATGGCAAACATTGATTTAATGAGGGCATTAGTTGAAATGTCTAAAGATACACAACAATTATTTTTAAATTGGATGAATACGTTATCTGAAAAAGACCAAGACAATTTATCTGTTAGAGATTATTATAGTAATCAAACAAAAGGTTTAGAAATTTATTCTGATGCTGGACATTTGTTTAAAATCGAAAATGGTAAATGTATTGACCAAAGCGATAATGCGACTGATTTTGAAGTAATAGATGTGAGTTTTACTGAAGTAGAACAATATAATACAAAGGTGCGCTATCTAATCAAACATCAATCAGGAATGGTTATATTGAAGTCAGGAAAACAAGTTAATGTACATGATTTCATTCATCAGTTTAAAGATGACGATTATGATAACATGTACGATACATTTGATGAGTATATAAAAACACATCTTAATTATCATAGTTATATCAGAAAACCTGATGGTACAATGCGCTTTAATGATATTAAAGATTTAGTGATTAAAAGTGTAGAACAAAATAATTTTGTATAGTGTGTATAAAATAGGTATTTTAAAGAAAGTAGGTGATTAGTATGATGTATTATGATATTGGTATGAAAAGCAATAATAAATCTCACAAAATACACTTAAATTCTCATTCTCATTTATACATTAGTGGTGTAAATGAGAATAAAACGAAACTATTACAATCAATAGTTCATCAAGTCATGTTAAATGAGTTACCACAAAATGTGAAATTCATTCTTATTGACGCATTAGATATAACATTTAAATCTATTCAACTTGGAAATTATGAATGTTTACCACATTTAGAAAATAAGAATAAAGTTTTTCACATTATTGATTTTATTCATTCTGAATATAAACGACGTCATAATCTTATACAGCTATATGGTTATCATACATTTGATGATTATAATAACTTTGCACAGACCAATCAGTTGGAAGTATTACCACGTATAATATTAATCATTGATAATTATGATTCATTAACGCAAAATAATTTGACAGATTATATGTTGGCTAATACTGTTAATACATCATTTGATGTAGGCATACACATTATTTTATCAACAAATCGTATTAATGAACGTGTGTTTAATTTAAGAATACAAGACGCATTTAAGAATCGTCTTGCCTTTAAAATGGAAAATAATTTTGAATCACGTGTATTTGCACGTACAAATGATATTGAGTATTTAAATGAGGATAGTGCTATACTAACGACATCTCATTATAATACGATATTAGATATTAAAAATATTTAAAAAATATAAGTAAGGATGATGAATAATGGCTTATAAACAACGATATAGTGTGTGGCAAAGTGTGATTTTTGATTTAAGTACAAAACAACCTATTATTATTAGTGATAGTTATGACCATGCTCATAAACTAGCTTTTAATGAAAAAGATATTGATTTTTGTCATATTGCAATTCCACAACAAATTAAATATGAGGATAATGAAAAAGTTGATGTTTACTATACAGTGACACCTAATGGTTTGATTGAATTAAATGCTATTCGTCCTGTAAATGAAACATTTTCACTTGAGGGTATTGAAAATACCCAAATAAACGAAAAAATGGAAAAGAAAACATTAAGTTTTAAAGCCTAAGATACATAAATTTATGTATCTTTTTTTTTAATTTCTGAGTATTGACATATAAAAATACTTATAATATACTAAGAATATAAATAAATATATATGATTGAAGGTGTTTTTATATGAAATATAAAGGATTAGACGTTACAGACAAACAGTACTATTACTATAAAGACCGTGATGAAAACGTAGGTGTCATACCTAGTATTGCTGTGGATGGTATTATATTGTCAGTACATAATGATGAATTATATATACTTATGCAAGATGATTTACTACACGGAATATCACTTATTGGCTCATTTATGAAAATCAACCACACATTTAAATATAGTTTGATTAAAATTGTAAAGGAAAAAACAGGACTTGATGTGTCAAAATCAAAAATGATTCAAAGTAAAGTGTATGATAGTCCATATCGAGATGATAGAGGACATATTTTAACAGCTTGTTATATCATATTCACAGATTTTGTAGAGATTGAAAATCATCACTGGTTTAAAGTTAATTTAAACAAACGAGAACAGTCAGTTCAATTATCGGCTCATATAAAAAGATATTCATCATTAGCATATCGTGATTATATAATCACTATCCGAGATGATGGTGTTGAAATGAATGGCATTGATTTAAGGTATGCAGGTTATCAAGGACATGGCACAATGATTTATGATGCTATGACATATCTTAGTAATGATTTAAGTCAGACAGGTTCACTTTTAAATGTATTTTCTAATGGTTTTACATACGATAATGTTTATTACTTATTAAAAAATACATATCAAAGTATGTTTTCAAAACCACAAATTGAACAACTTATTAATCATGTCGCACGTTTTTATAAAAATGAGAAAACATCTAATCAAAAATATGAGTTAAAATCATTTATTACACAATCAATATTATAAGCAATATTGACGTTTAAAAATGACAATGATATACTTATTTTATATATTTAAAATCAGAAAAGAGGATAGTTATGAATGAACAACATCCTTATACATGGCAAGATGTTTTTACACAATTTGATAAATATACTATTGCAATTATATCCGTGTTTATTATTTTATTTGCATTAAGTATGACACTTGCTTACTTTCTTTGTTATAGGGCAACTGAGGCACCAGCACATATTATTTCTTTTACACTTGTACCTATTATTGTTTTAGGGGCTAGTTTTTGGTTATTTGTTCATTTAATGTCAGATTATGATATTACACGTTATCACATTAATATAGATGGTGATATAGCAAAGATAGAAACGATTAAACATGGTAATGATGATTATAGTAAAGTACATGTTGATACATATAATGGCAAAATCATTTATCAAATGGATAAACAACTTATGTATGATAAAGGAATTTATAAAAATTCAAGTGTACATATCATTACTAGTGGACTGAAATTAAAAAATGAACCAATTGATTTAAAACCAAACGAAATTAGACCTATCAATAATTAAAAATGATAGTTTTCCTATTTAAAAAAGACACATCTTATTAAAAAGATATGTCTTTTTTATTCACTTATAAAAATATAAAT